>OFEI01000046.1_pt1 | contig 23229 bp, 29 predicted proteins | sample 1521041 | NCBI WGS metagenome assembly OFEI01 (sample SAMN05335687, study PRJEB24111) | insect metagenome | biome: ENVO:00009004; isolation source: gut from larvae fed green and black olives | host: Bactrocera oleae | place: Israel | collected 2011-11
TGCTCAAATACCAGCGTGATAGCGGTCTGTGACATAAAAACTACTCTCCCTGTAAGCGTGCGCTGAATGTCGCGCTGCTGGTTTCCGTGCCGGCAATCCTCGCCGGATAAACAACATATTCACCCTGCTCCCATCCTGCCCGGATGGCTAAGGTTTCAGAGGTAATCACCTCAAACTGATAGCGCCGGCACGTGCGGCCGTACTGGCGAATAATTTGGATCATCAGCTGCGTGTTGTCGGAGATCTGGCTGTCGGTGACGCGAACCAGTATCACGTCCCAGTCAATCCCCGGCTGACGCTCCAGCAACTCCACATAGCCAATACCCAGGCGGTCGAATATATTGATAAAGCCCTGGACGGAGCCGGCATCGGCCGCATTCACAAAGGCGTAAGCGACACGCCGGCGGAACAACTTCAGCGGTTCACCGTTAAACCGGCTGATATCCCTGTCCCATGCGATGAGACCCAGTATCGTTTCGTTGCAGGTCAGCGGGTCAAACTGGCGCAGCGGCCACGTTATCCAGCTGTAAACCTCCGCCCAAAAGGTCTGCGCCGCTTTCAGGAGCTTTTGCGGCTCACCCTGATCCATCCATGACGGCAGCATCATCCCGGCCAGCTTCTTAAGAAAATCATTCATTCTGTAAATCCACCTTCAGGGAGCTAAGGCGCGGCACGCTGAGTTCGCTGGTGATATCTTTCAGCGAGAACTCCAGCGAATCCGTATCCGGGAACGTCTTGTGGATCTCCCGCCCCAGCTGCGAGAAGGAAAAACGTGCGTATGGCCACGTCTTCTTCACGTCATACTCGGTATTTTCCCGAAAAGCGCAGCGGATAAGGTTTTCAATCCCATTTCTGAGGTTGTCCTGCTGCTCCTGCTCCAGGTTGCTCAGGTTTTTAACCCATACCGTGGCAACCAGATCGTGACGGGTTTCCGGCATGGCAAAACACTGCATATCATCGCCGTGGCCATGATGCCCCTGCGTGTTGATATAGTCGTTGACGGCCTCAATAAACGGGTCTGACGCCACGCCGCTGTCCAGCAAAAGATACGCATTGGCAGTACCGGGTCCGCGCGGCGCGTCGTGCTCAAAGAAGATCCGGTCAATACTCAGCCCCGCAACGCCGGCAATCATCGAACGATACACAGCATCGGTATGGTAATTTCCGACCAGATTAAACTGATTACGGCAGCGTTCGCGCAGCTCGTCGTCGCTCTCCTCGTCCGCCCCCGGTACCGTCAGCCAGTTTTCTTCACTGGCGACGTGGCTGATACCGTCCACGGCCACCGGCAGAATGCGGAAATAGCCCGGCGCAAGATTGTACGCTCCGCCCGTTCCTGTCGCCTTTACCGCCAGCAGTGCGTTAGCCGTACCTGAAGGAATCGTGACATCAGCGACGGTGGAAACGGCATACCCTTTGCCATTAATACGCTCGGTCTGAATCACCGTGCCGGCTTTGACCGTCACAGCCTGTTTTACATCATCCTTGAAAAAGCGGATCACACCTTCGGCCGCACTGGCCGGTTTTGGGGTGACGTTCACCGCCCAGGCAAGGAGACGCAGCATCTGCCCCGTGGCGGTGGCTACAAACATACCGGGCATGACCACAGCAACCAGCGCATCTTTAAGCCACATCACCGGCGCGGTAACAATCGCCGTAATAAGCCGCCAGAACGGCGACATACGGGACGTGTTGGTAATCAGCCCTTCATTGGCCACGACGGCATCGAAACGGGTACGCACCTCATCTTCCGTGATCGGCATACCACTGGCTTTCACTACCTCTTCAAAATCGACCTCTGGCTTTTCCGTCATAGGTTCACCTGATATGTAATGCTGCCAAAATCATACGTACCGGCAGTCACCCGCAGCCGCTTCGCGCTCTCTTCGCGGATTTCCACCGTACCTGGCACAATGCGATCGTCGCTTTCAACCAGCAGTTCCAGCTGGGTAAAAATATCTGCGCGTAATGTCGGGCTGCGCTCGGCAATTAACTAGGTGGCCAGCCCGCTTTCGATAATCGAGTGCACAACATCCTGCCCGATACTTTTGCGGTTATTGCACAGCTCTAGCTCACTGCCGGTATTAAGTACAAAGTTTCGCCCCTCAATAAGCAGGTCGATATAAAGCACATCACTCATTAATTAAGTTCCTGCCATTCCATTAGCTGAGCGGGTGAAAGCGCTTCTTTTGTATGGAAATGCACTTCACCAATCGTCTTGCTGTTGTCCGTTACGGCTTTTGAATTTTTACTGATAGTGCTGCTGATTCCGCCCCGGTCGACGCCTTTTAGTTGCCCCCCGGTTGAGAGCGTATTGGCTGTCAGCGACTGCTGAATATTGCCGGCGTAATTATTCTGCATAACGGGCGGCATCACTCCGCCCGCAACTTCAGGATTTACGGGATTAACAACAGGAGACAGCTTAATATCCACGCCGGGGATTTTGTTCAGTTTGCCGACAATCCAGTTCCAGGACTTCAGGAACCCGCCTTTGATGGTCTGCCAGATATTGTCAAACAGCGACACGATGCCGTTGGCCATGCCGCTTAATGCCTTTTACGGAGAAAAGCCGGTGAGCAGCGCAATGAAGCTGTTCCAGCCGGCGACGATCGAATCCCATGCGGAGTCGAACACACCCGCCAGCCACTTCACCACTTCCGCCGCAGCCTTAAAGGCGGCGCTGTCCATGACAGCGGCTTTAATGGCATCCCAGTGCTTAACCAGCAGGTAACAGCCCACGACCAGCGCCGCAATCGCTGCGATGATCAGAAGCACCGGCCAGCTCATCAGATTGAAACTGATTCCCGCCAGCATCGCAGCCATACGCACCGCCAGCAGCACGCCGCGCAGGGTTTTCAGCACAATATTCCAGGCTAAAACGGCTTTCTGCGCCAGCCAGACAACCACGGTGTACGACTTCACGACCGCAACCAGCAACCGCCATACACCGGTCAGCCCCATGATGATGAATTTAGAGACACCCATCACAATATTGGCGCTCGCCCCCACGGCAGCAAAACCCAGCAGTGCCAGCGTGGCATACCCGATAACGCGCGCGATGTTGGGGAACATCTGCATCCAGCGGGCAAAGGTCTGCCCCATATCGGCCAGGCGGTTCAGCACCGGATACAGCACGGGGATCAACGTCAGGCCAATCACCGTCTGAATAGATTTCAGGATTTGCACAAAGCGATCCCACGGCTTGACCATCTTTTGCGCCATTTCCTGCGTGCGCTTCAGTCCGTCAGCCCCGCCCAGCTCGGTGATATTGCGTTGAAGTAACGCAACATTGCCATACAGCTGTTTCACTACTGCTGAACTGTCACCAAAGGCGGCATCCAGCTCCGCCTGCGCTTTCAGGTTGCCATCCAGGCTTTTACCGTACTTGTTTTGTAGCTTCGCCAGCATGTCAGGCATGGACAGCATTTTGCCGTTAACATCGGTAAACGACAGCCCGAGCTTTTTAGCGCCATCAATCGCGCCGGTCATAAAGCCCTCGTACGCGCTGCTGGCCTCCGTTCCGAGGGTGCGTTGCAGTTGTCCCAGCACCGCCAGCTGTTCATCCATCCCGACGCCGTAGTTCGTCCCGACGCCACGTGCACCTTCCATCAGGTCTTTGATGGTTCCCATCTCGGTACCGAAGGTTTTGCGCATGTACACCATCTTGCCCGCCAGCTGTTCGGCAAACGGGACTTTACCCAGCCTCGCCGCCTCAGCGGAAAAGTTGCCGAACATCTGTCCCATGAATTCCGTGGTTTCGGCAGCGGTGGATTTCATGGCAAACGCCAGCGTATTGGCGACTTTCGTCACCTTCGGCAGCTCGGTAGTGCTCAGGCCGGCGATTGAGGCGTTGATGTCTTCCGTTGACTTCACGAACTCCACCGCACTGGCACCGTAGGTCATGCTGAAGCGCAGCGCATCACGCTGCACGGTTTTCAGCGAAGTATCATCAATACCTTTTGCGGCGGCATCGTTTAGCGCGTCATACATCTCAATCGCCGGCGACAATGCCCCCTGAATGGCCAGCGAACCGGCACCAATCTGCTTAAAGGCATTTTTTGATTTTTCCGCAAAGCCGGATACGCTGGCCTGCGCCTGTTTTAACGGGCAGGTCAGTTTATCAATCAGGCTTAATGTAAAATCTAATTGTTTCATTCCGTGCCTTTAAATGCCGTGCTAATTCCGTTAGCCACCGCAACGCGCATATTTTCCCAGTGGGGATTATCCAGCCATATGGCAGCGGAAATATCATCCACGGTATCTTCCCCGTGCGGGAGATAATAACGGCGCAATATCAGATATTGTTCGAGTCCATTCTCTTCAATAGTCTGGACTCGTCTGGTTAGTTTTTTACTTCAATTTCCAGTTCTGGCGCATAAATCTCGTTAACCTTACCCGCAAGCTGAAGCGCAGCACCGGGACGTTTTAAAATATCGGCCAGTGCTTCTTTGCTTTCCGCAGCCACAATACGCGTCAGATAACTGTGCGCCGGCACGACTTTATTATCCATCGCCATTTCATTAATGAATTTGTTATAAGCCGTCTGGTTAGGTTTAAAGGTAATATCCTGACCACAAACAGTAAGATTAATCTTTTCCATAAATAACACTCTCTCTTAAATTAATTTCATCAACAAGCTGGTTATGCCGGGCAGCACACTGCCCGTATAAGTCCAGATAAAGGGTTAATAACTCAGCTGCATCACGCCCTGTCGTTCCGGCCAGACGCGGCAGCTGCGTGGTACATTTAGTTTTCAGGTTTTCCTGAAAGCGCACGCTCGGTACCGGCTGCGGCTTCGTTGTACATGCTGACAAAATCATCAGACAGGCAACGATTGGTAAAGACCGGCTTGACCACTTCGGTACGAATTTCACGCGGTGGCGCATTTTTTAAAGCCTCCAGCTGCTCCTCCAGTTTTCGTCCCGACGCGCTGGCCGCGTCTGCCAGCTGCTTTCCGGTAGCGGTGGCCGTCTGGCTTATCGCAAGGTCAATACTGTCCCGCTGCCACCCTGCCACCGTCCAGCCGCTACAGAACGTCAGGACAACCAGAAGAATTCTCACCACAGGATGTTCCATCAACGAACCCCGTTGTGTTCCAGGCTGAAGTGATTGCCATCCGGACGGGATTTAAAGCGCCCGCCCCACGTACCGCCCAGCGATTCCCAGTACTCGCCCAGCGGCAGGTACGCCGCGCTGTCGGTCTGGTACTGGCCGTTAATGAACAGATTGAAGTCCACGGCCAGACGCTGGGTATGCAGGCTGTTGGTGATACCGCTGCCTTTTTTTCGCATTCAGTGCGGCCTGCTCAGGCGTGCGGTACGCTTCACCGAACGTCAGGCGATAGCCGTGTTCTTCCGCCCACTGGATCAGATTTGCCACCATTACGGTGAATAGCTGTTGTTTTTCGCTCAGAGTCATTTCCCTGCCCCTTTATTCAGAAAACCGCCGATCCCTTTTTTACGCAGCCAGGCTTCCACACCGTTCAGACCCAGAATCCCCAGCCCCGAACCAATGCCAACCAGCGCCAGCGGATGAATGTCCGGTACCACATACAGCGCCACGCCGCCCAGCAGTGACAGCGCACTGCCAACAATCAGGCGACCGGCTAGTAAACGGACGGTGATAGGCTCACCGCTGTTCAGCATTTTTCCCAGCGCAATCAATGCTCCCATGATGGCCAGCGCAATAAATCCTTTTTCGTACTCCTGCATCCCTGCCTCTTATCCAATCAGGTTTTCCGTGGCTTCCGCTTCCAGATACGGAATGCCGTCAATGTTGATAAATTTGGGGCTGGTCACGAGAAACTTAATTTTTCGCGTGGAAAGCGCCCCGCCTTTGGGATCGAGATCCAGAAGGTTATTCAGCAGCAGCTTGCAGCCGAACGCCTCCACCTTGGTTTCTTCGTTGCCGGCTTTGGCATAGAAAAGAAAATCCAGCTCAGGAATGCCGCGCCACGATCCGGCAGACTGCGCGCGGGCTTTGATGGCGGTCAGTGCCTTGGTGGCCAGCTCCAGCTCACCTTCGGCGGACACGTCACCATCCACCCAGCCATCCGGCACGCCGCGCGTCTACGCTGCTGCCGTGTTGTCGGTGATATCGAGAGAGATTTTCTCCGCATGGACCAGCTCGCCATCCATATAGAAGTCGAAGGACATGCCCGAAATACGTCTGGTCATGAGTTTGTCTCCAGGCTGGCATCCAGCAACAGGCTGATCGTGATTTGCAGCGGTACCTCATACGTACGCACCACAATGTAAATATCGACGGCCTTTTTGTTCTTCCAGACGATCGTGATATCGCCATCCTGCGGCGGCTTCACTTCGCCGGGGAAGGACACGCCGTTAATGTTTGCGGCCGTGGACATTTCGCGCAGCGGACGGGCAAACAGCGTCTGGTGTGCGGCAATACTGCCCGGCGTGCTGTTAAGCGCACGGTCGGCAATTTTGCCAATAGCCAGCAAACGCACGCGACGCGCGGCTTTATCCACAATACGCAGCGTTTCAATGGACTGATAATCGCCGCCCTCGACGTCCAGCGTGCGACCGTCAGACCAGTAATAGCCGTCATAGTCCGGATACCACATCGGCACGCTGTAGCGCTGTGCCTCCAGTGCCTGAAGCGTGGCCAGCTCCAGCACCGCACCGGTACCGTCTTTCGGCAGCTCATCGCTCCCCATGCTCAGCAGCGCCCCGGTCTTCACCCGCGCGGGGCTGTCGGCAATGGTGACAGCACGATTGCACAAGCGGCCGGCAAGCACGCCCGGCTCGTTACCCCAGAGGCGGGGAACCAGCTGTACAGCTTTCTTGGCAATGCCATCCTGAAGCGTGGACAGGCGGGTCAGATAATCGGCCTGCGCCTCCTCATCCTGCATCCCCTGCACCGCCAGAATGAACCAGACCCAGCGACCATATTTCGCCGTCAGTTCCGATCGCAGCGTTGCCGCCTGGTTAATGGTCGCTTTTGCAGTAACATCATTCGACAGCACCACACCTTCAACCGAACAGGACACCTGCGCGGCTTTAACCGCTGCCACCCACGCATCCGGCTCGCTGTCTTCTGCCAGAACATGGACAAATCCCCACCAGTTCTGACCGGCGTTTGCCAGTGAGGCCAGCACATCGTTCTTTAACGGGCTGTCACCGTCACCCAGCAGCGTGTCAAAATCGCTCTGCGCGTTGACGGCCAGCGTCTTTCCTACATTTGTTGAACCGGTACCGATAAACAGCAGCGTGCGCTCCACCTCATTGGTTTCACCCAGCTGCTGGTTTACCTGATTCACGGTTACGTTTGGCCAGGTCATGCTCTCCCCCTGATATCCTGCGCGTTAACATCCAGACCGAACCCGACAGCCTGAAGCTGTCGCGCCAGCGCTTTGTTAAAATCTTCCTGACCAATCCCCAGAAACGCCCTGGCAGGTAAATCAATCTGCCAGGAGGTTTTGACCGGCTTATCCTCCAGTTTCCGGATAAGGAGACCAGCCTGACGGGCGGTCATTTTTTCCTGAATTTCCTTATAACCGGGTTTACGCCAGCGCTTACCGCGCCTGACTTTGTACCCGGCTTTGCGCAGGCGCTTCGCCTGTCGCAGTGAGGCAGGCTTATCCCCCTGCTCACGGCCTGTCACCTGCTTACGGTTAACGGTGACGCTCATCCCGTTTTGCTGGACATACCCCACGACGCCGGCAGAGAGTTTCCCCTTAGCGTTGCGATAATGACCGCCGGCAAGATACAGCCTGACGGACTCGGTTTCCGGCATCTCCCGGATGCGGATAAGTTTTGGCATGTTGCGCAGCATCTTGCCCTTACGCCGCGTCTGCCTTGCCGCCCACTTATCCCCTTCCGGTGACTGCTGGTTACGCACATTTCGCTTAGCCGCTGCCTCCACGCCGTATTTGGCCATACGCCACAACAGGCGGCGGCGCTTCGGTGGCGGTAACTCCAGGCTGGCCAGCGCCGTCTGGAGCTGCCGGAACTGCTCCTGATTCAGCTCTCCCTGAATCATTTTTGCCCCTCAGTAAGCGGGAAAATGGTCATTTCTTCCGCCGTCCAGACCTCCGGCTCATCAAGCCGCCAGAGCTGGCCATCAAAGGGGATCTCACCTTTGGGATCGGGAACCATGTTGAGTTCTTCCGCCATAGGGAGCGTCACCACCATGATGGCCGTCTCCTGGTCGATGGTTTCGATATCGAATTCCGGCAGCTCGCTGTCAATGCCGGTTTCCTCCAGCAGCCCCCGCTCATCCTGAGTCAGCCAGGACATAAACAGCGCCATCAGGATTTTGGGATCGTACTCACGGTAGGGATAACGCTCCCACGTCAGGACGGCGTTATAGCGGATGATGGCGAGGCGATACTGCCCCAGCCCGTTATCCCGCTGTGCCGGAATGAACGTGATTTCGTCCATCTGGCTGTCAAATCCCTGCATTGCCCGCTTTGGCATGTTCGCTATGAGAAAATCGGTCAGTTGTTTAAGCTGGCTCATATCATGGCCACCGTAATACGTTTAAGCCCCTTGATACGCCGTACCGTCAGCGTGGATTCGGCAATCAGGCTTGAACGCGTTTCGTCGCTCTCCTGCCCTGGATGGCTCTCACGCCGCCCAACAGACGCAAACTCCCCCATCAGGTCAGCTTTGGCGCGGGCATATACCGCCTTGCGGTAGCGGGCGCACAGCAGGTTTTCCCCGTCGATCTCCACTCCCGGCACGGCCTCGGCGCTGGTGTGGCCATCACCCTGATATTTAGCGGCGATCTTAACGAGATCGTCATTAATTTCGCCGGCTGCGGTCAGCAGTGCCTGGCGGATGGTGGCCGCGTCGATATCGGCCGGAATGGTGCGCTGGGACTGAAAATCCTTCACGCTCAGGTCTGGCCAGAAGCCATCATTCGTCAGAATGGCATCATCAAAATCAATCGAGGTTCCGCTGAACATCCTGTTTCTCCGGAAAAAAAGCGGGCAGACCGGTTTCCACGGGCGATATGCTTATGCGATCCCCTCCACCGCGCCCGCTTTCGGGTCGGTAGCCTTTTACTTATCAAGTACCCGCAGACGTGCAGCGATACGCTGCAACATCGTGCCAACACCACATTTAGGGTCGAATCCCTTCGCCTGCTCCAGCAGTTCCTTCGCCCTGAGCAATACGTCCCTGTCTTCCGTTGCCGCTGCGCGTGGCTCTCCGTTTTCATCGCGCAGCAGGTGCAGACCGGCAAACTTCAGGTATTTGGCCTTGATGACCTCATACACATTCCAGTGCTGCATCACATTCTCCAGCGTGCGGCCGAAATACGGCTCTACATCATGCCCCTCAACGGCTTCCGCTTCCGCCCAGGACAACACCGTATCCGCCACAAACACCGGGAACGTACTGCCGAACGCGGCAGGGGTTTCCTGCCCCAGTGCTACGGCCACGTCCGCCCAGTCAAGCGCCTGGTCAAACTGGCCAGTATCAAACAGCCAGACGACACACCAGGCAAAAACGGGATTCTGATTCGCACCGTCACCGTCAAGCCACTCCTGCGCCGTTGGTATCCAGCGCGGCAGCAGTACATCCCGCTTGAACGCCATACGTTCGGCTCGGCTCTCGATGGCCGCAGCCGCGGCAACATCTTTTTCGAGCGCCACGAGCTGAATATGCAGGCTGGTTTCCGTGTCCAGCGCCTGCTGCTGTCGCAGTAATCGCTCTGCTTCAATTCGTGCGCTGTGGCGCTGTGCCGGTGACAGTTGCATCAGATTCCCCTTACTCTCCAGCCGGTGGCGTAACCGGTGCCCCGATAGTTACCGCACTTTCATCAAACGCGGCATACAGTTCCGGATACTCAACCGCATAACCTTCGTTACGCAGGTATTTGTTTTCGTACTGTTTACGGTCTTCCACAAACTCAGCGTTACGCTGGCGCGTGCCGCGCTGGGTGTAGATGTGCAGGTTAGGCAGCGTGGTGACGATCATACGTTTACCCGGCATAAACGGCTTGACGTAAGCCGTGCGGCCGGCAATACTGTCGGACAGCAGCTGCGCGGCGATCTTCTCGGTCGGCTTATCCGCTTTCTGATACAGGCGGAAAGATTCAGCCGCCACCAGGTCAGCGCCAACCAGCACCACCAGACGCGGGTCGTTACGGTACTGCGCCGGGATTTTGGCGTTGATAAGGTCGGATGCCATCGCATCGAGGGACACGTAATCGCCTTTACCGTCGCCGTCGAGCACAACAGAATCGGTGATAATCTGCTGGCCATCCTTCCATTCTTTGACGATCTGGTGCCAGCCCTTGTTCACGTCTTCACCGTTCGGGTTCTTCTCGGCGTCCGTGGTGTCCTCAATGGTTTTACCGTTAAAGCCGATACGCAGCATATCCAGCGCAAAAGACAGGTTGGTAAATTCCTGGACGCGCTGGAAGAACTCACCTTCATCGCCGGCGTTCGCCCAGACAGACAGCAGTTGCCAGGTCAGCGCCGCACATGAATCGGTTTCGACCAGCTTGTAGTCGTTACCGCTCACGTCCACTTTTTTACGAAAACGCCCATCCTGCACGCACCCGGTATACAGGCCAGAACTGCCAACCGGCACAACTTGCCCCTGTAACTGGTCAACATCAGCAACAGTGATCAGATTCAGAAAGTCAGACTGTTCCATCAACGCATTACGCAGCTGGGTCTCTTTCGGGTCGGTCAGCGCAAACCAGCGATCATCTTCATTAGCGCCGTAGGATTCACGCAGCCCCGTGTGGTACTGACGCAGAAACTGACGGGCTTTTGCATTCAATTGCATATTCTTTTTCCTTAAAGAAAATCAGCATCATCCCTTACAGGAACTTGAAGCCTGTTTTGCCCTTGCTGAACTGCTTGTTCGGCAGCCTGGTGATTTTATCGTTCAGCTTGCTGAAGCCCTTCACCAGCTCCGGCAGGTTGCCGACCAGACGCGCGAAATCTTCGGTGTCCACCACCTCTTTCACGGTATCAACATCGTCCTGCACATCGGACATGGCTGTTTCAATCGCGGTTACGCGATCTTCCAGTGAGGCCAGCGCATCCGCCAGCGCCTGCAATGCATCGGACGGTGCTGGATCCGGGTCAGGCGTCTGTTCCGGTTCTTCGATACTAAAAAAATGACGCCAGCCTTTTTTTTGCTGATTTTGACATTCCCTTTTCCTTTTTAAATTCCCTGACTTCATCAAACGCCAGCGGCTTATATGGCCCCACGCGTTTTCCTTTTGTGCGGCTGAAACGTAGCCGTGTAGTATTTACCCCGGCCGGACTGTCAGTAACAGCCAGCCCTTCCAGATAGGTTTTCCCTGTACTTCTGAAATTGCCGTCCGGTGTAAACTCCGGTGATAAAAATAAAAGCTGACCTTTCGCATTTGCCTGAAGCAATGCAATTGCCGGACAGAGACGGGCATATAAACGAAGAATACCTTCATCATCCCGCTCGGTTTTTACTTCCAGCACTTCCCCCATATTCCCGAAGTTTCGGGTATGTTCCGGCCATAACAGCGCGGTATATACATTGGGGTCATATAATTCAGCTGCATCAAGTAACCACTGTTCTTCAATAGCTCGCTTATCAAGCGTTTCACCCGCAGTGGCGATACAAATCCAGTTTGTTGCCAGTTGTCAACCTGACATATTGCCTCCGTTCATGCTGCGAGTTTCAGTATCACCAATAAAAGACGCTCACGCACTCCAGTTATTTCGGAGAAATTCGGATATGCCTGTTAACCGAATTAAGAAGAATTAATTTTCGAAATTTTCGGCTGAATTGTTGAATAATTCGCTTATTAACTAAGGCAGAAATTAAGGCAAGGAAGCCGATGGCGAAATACAGCGAAGAACTAAAAGGAGTGGCAAGGGCGCTATACCTGAAACGCTATATCCCGCAGGAAATAGCCAGCGAACTTAATTTACCAAACCGGCGAATCGTTTATTACTGGGCGGAGAAATATGCCTGGGCGGAGCTGCTCAGTCATGAGTCTACGGAAGACGCGCTCAATCGCCGCGTGCAGTCGCTGACGCTGCGTGAGGGTAAATCGGAGCTGGAGCTGCGCGAGCTGGACAGTCTTGTGGCGCATCTGGTGAAACTCCGTGCGCAGCATAATAAGCATCAGGAAAAGCTGGCCGAAATTAAGCACAGCGAAGGTGACGCAGCTGCACCGCGCCAGTCTGGTGACGGGGACAAATCGCGTAAGCGCGGAAAATACAAAAAGAACGATATCAGTAAGCTCACCCAGGAGGACTTTGACCGGTTCGCGCAGGAGACCCTTTTTGGGTACCAGAAGCACCTGCGTGCTAATCTTCATCAGCAAATCAGGAACATCCTGAAAAGCCGCCAGATTGGTGCGACCTGGTATTTTGCGATAGAAGCGTTTGAAAATGCGGTGATGACGGGCGATCCGCAAATCTTCCTCTCGGCATCCAAAGCCCAGGCGGAAGTCTTCCGCAGCTACATCGTGAACATCGCGGAGAAATATTTTGGGATTGAACTCAGCGGCAACCCCATCCGCCTGTCCAACGGCGCGGAGCTGCGCTTTCTTTCCACCAACAAGAATACCGCCCAGTCCTACAGCGGCCACCTGTACTGTGACGAATATTTTTGGGTGCCGAACTTCGCCAAACTTAACGAAATTGCCAGTGCGATGGCCACGCACGACAAATGGCGCACCACCTACTTTTCCACGCCCAGCAGTAAAACCCACCAGGCTTACCCGTTCTGGACGGGGGAAGAATGGAAGCGCGGCGACAAAAAACGCTCCCGGGTCGAATTTCCGACAGAGAAGCAGCTGCGTGACGGCGGACGCCTCTGCCCTGACGGTCAGTGGCGCTACATCATCACGATGGAAGATGCGATCGCTGGCGGTTTTCACCTGGCCAGCATCGAGAAGCTACGCAACCGCTACAACCGCGATACGTTCAACATGCTTTATATGTGCGTGTTTGTGGACAGTAAGGACAGCGTATTTTCGTTTTCCCACGTTGAGCGCTGCTGTGTGGATCCTGCCACCTGGGAAGACCATGACGAAAACCTACCCCGGCCGTTCGGCAACCGCGAGGTGTGGGCGGGCTACGACCCGGCACGCAGCGGCGACACGTCCACCTTTGTGATTGTCGCGCCTCCCGTACTGGCCGTCGAAAACTTCCGCGTACTTCGGGTCTTTCACTGGCAAGGGATGAACTGGAAGTGGCAGGCGGCGCAGATTAAGAAGCTGTTTGGCCAGTACAACATGACCTATATCGGCATTGATATCACCGGGCTGGGTAGCGGTGTCTTTGAAGACGTTCAGCACTTTGCCATGCGTCAGACTGTCGCTATCCGCTACGGTGTCGAAACCAAAAACCGCCTGGTGATGAAGATGATCGACGTTATCGAAGACGGCCGCGTGGAATGGGACAAGGAGCAGACGGAAATCGCCGCCAGCTTTATGACCATCCGCCGCACGTCCACAGCCAGCGGCAACGCCATGACGTTCGTCGCTGACCGCACAGCAGAGACAGGCCACGCAGACAGTTTCTGGGCTATCGCCCACGCAATCGACAATGAACCACTTAATTACGGAAACCAGCGCAAATCCCGCTGGGGAAACTTAGGAAAAGCAGCATGAAGAAACGCAAATTCCGGGAGCGCCGCAGCGCCCCAAAACCGCGTCATATGAGCCTTATCAGCCTGGGTAAACCTGAACCCATTCTGACCACCGGCACAAACTATACCGACGTCTGGTACGACAATCAGGCAGAACACTGGACGCTGCCAATTGACCGGCTGGCGCTGGCGCAGCTGGTCAACCTGAATGCACAGCACGGCGGTGTACTGTATGCCCGCCGCAACATGGTGACGGCTAACTATGAGAATGGCGGGCTGACGCATGAGCAGCTCGGCGCTGCCGTATTCGACTGGCTGACGTTCGGTGATGTGGCCATTCTGAAAGTGCGTAACGGATGGGGGGATGTGGTGGCGCTGTATCCGCTGCCGGCGCTGTACACCCGCCAGCGTAAAACAGGCGAATTCGTCGTACTGCAACAGGCTGAACCGATGATTTACCCGGAAGAGGATATTATTTTCCTGAAACAGTACGATCCGCAGCAGGCGATCTATGGCCTGCCGGACTACATCAGCGGGATTCACTCCGCTTTGCTGAACAGTGAGGCAACAATCTTCCGCCGCCGCTATTACCACAACGGTGGCCACACGGGCGGCATGATTTATTGTAACGACCCGAACATGACCGACGAGGTTGAAGAAGAAATTATCAGCAAGCTGGAACAGTCGAAGGGGATCGGGAACTTCAGCACCATGTTCGTGAATATCCCCAAAGGGGATCCGGATGGCATCAAATTTATCCCGATTGGCGATATCAGCGCCATAGATGAGTTTCAGAATATCAAGAGCATCAGCGCCCAGGATGTTCTCACCGCGCACCGCTTCCCGGCCGGACTGGCAGGGATTATCCCGACGAACGGTGCAGTAATGGGAGATATTGAGAAAGCGGCCAAAACCTACCGTAAGGCTGAAATTTTACCCATTCAGCGTATGTTTGCGTCGGCAGTCGCTAGTCAGCCGGAAATTCCACAGCATTTGTACCTGAATTTCCTGAAGGACAGCGAGCTGGAAGGTGATTAATGCGCCCAAAAAGGCTAAAATATAGGCGTTTTCAGGGTCATGGAGCGCGGAATATGCGGGTACTAAAAGTAAAATGTCCGGAGTGCAGGGCAAAGGCGATCATCAAAAAGACGAATCCCAAGCATCCGCATATTTCAGATATCTACTGCGCGTGTTCAGATGTGGAATGCGGTCATACCTTCGTGCTTAACCTGACGTTCTCGCACACGTTAAGCCCCAGCGCCAAAACCGGGGACTTGATGGTGCAGACGATCCTTAATTCTTTCTCGCCAGAACAGAAGCAAATGACGCTGGATTTATTGAAAGCCGGGATGGCTGCATAGAAAAAGGCACCAGTTGGTGCCTTGTTTTACGCGCTTGCTTCAGTCTTGATAAAGGCAATGCCATCTTTGAGGAATGCGTGATAGTTTTTCCCACTTAAAGGGGAATGCACCACAGCAGTTAACGGCAGCAAAACATCAACAACGTTAGCAAATTTCTCAAAACTGATATCAAAGTGCTCCATTGTTAGTTCATCAAAATCAGTAGTTTCATAGAGTTCATCACTGATATTGAACAACCCCATCAGCAATTCCTCATACGAAAAATAGTCCTGTTTCATCCTCTCCCCTTACTTTTCTCGCTGGAAAATCCAGCACCGGAAGGTTTCCGGCATTCTTTGCACTTCACCTTTGCCACGGTTATGGCGTTCACTCACCGCGCTGCGCGTGGTTTTAGTGTCGATAAAACGGCGTTCGTTGCCGTTTTTAAGCAGCTTCTTGATTTCGGTTAACGTGAACGGGATGCGCTGCCGGTGGGCGGCGGCAACTTCCTCCAGATGGTTAAAGTTGACAGCAATTTCCCCTTCATCTGATGAATGGTTAATACCATGGGGTGCCAGCTCGTCGAGGTAATCAAACATCTCCCAGAACTCCTGAACCAGTGGGTGATCCTTTTTAAGTGCCTGACAGCGTTCCACGGCCAGCGCGGTGATGGCTTTACGGGTTTTCTCGATACGTTCCACCGGTACCGGCACAACAAGCGCCAGCGCTTCGAGCAAACCGGCCAGCTGAGCGTGATTTTTGGCGATACGTATATGGCGGATATTGGTATTGGACTCCAGCTCACTACGGGCGCGCTCATAGCCCTGGCCATACACTTGCAGAATTTCTCTTTCGCGCATGGTGGCCAGCAGCGTAAAACCGGATACCTGGCTGACAGGTATTTGCTCAAGACGTTCGGCAGCATAGCGGGTCTGAACTGACTGGCCGCGCTTGTCATAGATATGGATGATACGCTCCAGAAACGCCTTGCTGCCGTCTGTGTCGGCGTTCTGCGCTATCACTATGCTGCCCCTGAATGGCGGCTCGTATGTCTCGTTATTGTTCGATTTGATACCCACAGCACGGGAGGCACGGCCGTTATACAGTGATTTCAGCTCGTCCCAGTCGAAAGCGCGTTGTTTAGCGTTGTCTGTGGTGCGATCACCCTCAATCAGCACGACCGGCAGATTGCCGACCTGAGCGAAGTTACGGCCGCGCGCGGCTGCGGTCGATTTGGACGGGTCAAACCCTTCATACTCTTCACGGCCAGCAAGTTTCCACAGGAATTCAATCAGCGTGGATTTACCTGTGCCGGGTTCACCCACGATTTCAAGGAACGGGAAAGACTTGTCACGCTCGCGGATTTGCTCAGCGAACAGCGACCCCAGGCAGAACGCCATCGCCACATACCCTTTTTCACCAAACGCCGTCCAGATATCGTCAACCCAGCCTGTGATGAATTCGTTCAGTTTCGGATTCAGATCCAGCGCCGGCGTGAGGCTCAGGCTTTTGACGCTGGCGCTGTTGATTTCGAAATAATCCTCGTCGTTCATCTCATACAGCCGGCCATCGCAAACGGCCACGCGGTTAAACAACCAGGCGGCATAATCTTTGTTATAGCCGATGAAATTTTGCGTTTTGACCTCTTTGATTTCCGGGAGACGCATCTGGATGAACTTATCCAGCTGTTTGGTACTGCCGGTGTACACTGCCCCTTTGGCGATGTGCAGCAGACGCTTTTTGAACTCGGCGGAGCTGGTGAGCTGATTGGCCGTGAAGGTGTCTTTCACGGCTGGCCGGTTCGGCATATTGACCTTTACGTAATACCAGGACTCGTCCGTAGGTTCAGACCGCTGGAAGTAAAGCGGCGTCAGCCAGCAGTTGGCGATTTCGGTCACGCCGCCTGACTCTTTAACCGCCCGTTCTTTGGCCTCCCACTCCATAACCACTTCGGTACCGGTGTTGGTTATGCGCTCATAGGCTCGCATGTACCTGTCCAGATCCAGCTCAAACCAGTACATACGGGAGTTATGTTCAAAGTAGAAAGAGTGCCACTCGTTATGCTGATGCATGAGCAGCGCTTTCTCTGTCGGGCTTTTCGCCAGCAGGATATCGCCATAGTAGCGATAATTTTTGATGTCCGATTTGTTGAACCGGCCACGTAACAGCAGGTCATTCCAGTCCAGACTGGAGGATGATTTCACCGGCTGCGCCGCGCGAACCTTCCAGCCGGCTTCCTCGCTACGGGCAGCGAAGGCCAGCGTGTGTTTAGTGCCGGCTTTGTCGCCATCAAACGCCCATATCAGGCGTGGGCGGGGTTTCTCGCCCAGCTTTTTAGCGAGAGTATCCAGCGCCGCCAGCGGGTAGTTGTTACTGCTCAGCGTGGCCACGGCGGGTAAACCCGCCTGGCACAGACTCAGCGCGTTGAAGATACCCTCTGTGATCCAGATTTCGTTCACTTCCAGCAGGTTCACAGACGGCGGCACCCACCAGTGGCCAACATAGCTTCCTCTGATGTTCGCTTTCTGCTTACCGAAGCGCTGCGGCTGGTCAATGATACGCTCCCACGTCGCACCACACGCCAGCTTAAATTTGACCGTTGCCGAACCCATGTTATCTTTGGCAAATACCCCCTGGGTAAAGCAATCCTTAAGCGGTTCAGTGTCCAGCCTCCGCGCCTCACGCAGATACGCCTCAGCTGCGGCGTGTGGGGTTTCAGGCGTGGCCTGATAGCGCTTTGACCAGTCCTCAAAGATTTCCGGATATTGCTCCTTAACAAGGACCTGATGGCCGCAGTTGTTTTCGCGGCCACACTTCAGGATCCAGGGCTTTTCTATGCTGGTGAATAATTCGCGTTTATGGCATTTGGGACATACGCCCTGCTGCAAATATTTATCCCGTTCCTTGAATTCAAAATCCTGAACGAGCCGGCGCACAACGTCCTGCTGTATTGTGGCATTCATAATTAATCCAGATATAAAAAGTAATAAAGGCAAAACTATATTCGGTATTGTTTGTTATATCGTTCATGCGTCATTAACTCCCAGCGCCGTCCCTTATCTTTACTCAGCAAACGCCAGCGATAAGAGACATGCACAGAAAAATAATGATGCGGTTTTATAACCTGATATACCTTTTTGCCACTGTAGTATTCTGACAGCACTGAAAATACCTTGTTAATGACACTTTCACTTGCATGAGAGGTCACTGTAATCATCGTTATTTCACACTGGCTATTTTAACGAGATACATCCAGACATAAGAAACAATTTTCGCCTGATGAATGGCATCATATAAGGCATGATGTTTAACGCCCTCAAACTGGATAATGTTATGGACGTTCAGCCTAAGATTTTTGGGCAACTCCACAATTGTTGTGACATCCCTGTCATTCCAGAAGAACCATAATGGTTCACTAAACCCGCATTTTCTGCCGCATTGCGGAGAATAACATTGTCGAACGCTGCGCCGTTGCCCCACACTTGCACTTTAGAAGGGTCGGAGTACTCCGTCACAAAAGCTTCGAGATTCGCTAATGACAATGATAAATCCAGGCAATCTTCATTCAGAATTTCGCTGCGCGCTGCTGCGTCCTGACGCATCCACCAACGCACGGTACTAGCCCCCATGGTCAGGCCATGCTCTACGCAGCTGTCCAGGCTTACGCGTTGATAAAACTGCTCACCCATTTCCCCTGTTTCCGGATTGAAAAAGACAGCACCAATAGAGGTACTTGCCGCAGTTGGTTTGTTATCCATAGTTTCAAGGTCAATCATTAAATGTTTCATATCGGTTCCTTAACGTGGGGAGGCTGCAACAGGTTTAAGATGTGAGTTATTACTTTTCAATGCGGATGTCGCCAGCGACATAAGCCCGGAAATATTATTTCCGGTTGGTATATTTCCACCAAACACCATAAGCGTGATTTTGTAAAGTTCTTCAAAATCATCACTATCGTTATTAAAGCGAGCGGTAGACGTTATTCCCTCAAGGCATTTCGCCAGTTGAATATTTAATTCCATTAACTGTAAACCGTCGCTGTGGACAGAGAACGTTTCTTTATCAATGGCCTTTGCCTGTGCATGATAATTTTGCAGCAAACTACGAATGAGAGTGGCGTATTTAGTTTTCATGATAAGACCCAATCATATTTATTTTACTAACGAGCGCTTTTATCGGTCGTGAATAAACGATTCTTCCAGTCATGCCATTCAGGTGGGGCAATCTGAGCCAAATGCGCTGCATAAGCAGCCCACTCCCCCCGATGAATATAAATTTCCCCGCCTTTTTTTGGGGCAGGTTTCCCCGTCTCTCTCCCCTGATGGGCACGACAACATAACATCACCCCATTCCGCCCAGAAAATTGGCTAAACATCTGGTTTTTCTATGCGTTAGCGCAAAATTTACATAATGACTCATACATCGGAGGGCTTCGCTATGTCGATTAAGAAGCTTGATGATGGTCGTTTTGAAGTGGACGTTAGACCGCGCGGAACCTCAGGAAGAAGGATCCGACGCAAATTTGACAGGAAGGCGGAAGCGCAGGCGTACGAACGGTACGTACTGACAAACTTTCACGATAAAGAATGGCAGGACAAACCTGCGGACAGAAGACTTGTTTCAGAGTTGATCTCGCTATGGTGGAGCTATCACGGGAAGAACCACAATTACGGCGATTCATACAAAAAGCGCCTGGAGAAAATCAATCGTGAGATGGGTGAACCGCGTGTGTACGAGCTGACCCGCAATTTTTTAATGAAGTATCACGCTGACAGGTTACATAGCGGTGTATCCGCCGGAACGGTTAACAGAGATTTCTGCGTTATATCCAGCATGTTTACTCTCCTGATTGATATGGAAGAGTTTCATCACGATAACCCCTTCCATAACGTACGCAAGCTACGGCTGGAAAATACAGAAATGGCCTTTCTGTCAGATGAGGAAACACAAGCGCTTCTGAGTTCCAGTGAACTCACCGATGATGACCGCCGTGTTGTTGTTCTTAGCCTCAACACAAGTGCAAGGTGGGGAGAGTCCAGCAAGCTGGACGGCAGGCACGTGATCAAGAACAGGGTTAACTTTGTGAAGACAAAAACCGGACCTGCGCGCACCGTTCCGATATCTCAGGAAGTTGCCGATTACATACTGACACGGAAATCCGGAAAGCTGTTTGATACGAGTTATGACCGTGTACGCAAGGTGCTGCGCAAAATTAAACCGGATCTCCCAAAGGGTCAGGCAGTTCATGTTTTCCGCCACACTTTTGCAACCCACTTCATGATTAATGGCGGCAACATAATCACACTGCAAAGGATTTTGGGGCATACGAAAATTGAACAGACAATGGTGTATGCGCACTTTGCACCAGACTATTTGACCGATGCCATACGCTTTAACCCTATGCGTGGGCGCGTCCACATAATGTCCACCGACTAGGTCATTTTAGGGTGTATTAGGCACTAATAGGCGCTCGTAACGTATTGATTTTACGTTGAGCGCCATGTTTGAAAGGCTTATTAAACGCACCTGCTGGCGCGTTGTCCTCGTTTTAACAAATTTATTCTTCGTCAGCCTCAACCACGCTGAAGTCTTTCACGCTGGCGTCAGCGCGGCGCGCTTCGCCTTTATGCTGAACTTTGTTCAGCTGACGCTCCAGTTTGTTAATCAGGTCATTGATTGCCGTATACATATCTTCATGTTTGGCACTGGCAATCAGCGGACCGTTGGGCGTATTGATTGTCGCATCGGCAACAAACTCTTTCGGCTCCTTTAAAAGGACAATGTGCGGGTTTATTAGGTGGGTTTGCCACTTTTCGAGTTTGGCTAGACGGTTTTCGACATGCTGGCGAATTGCCGGAGTAATTTCCATTTGTTTACTGGTAATATTCAGAACCATAGTGCTTACCTCTCTGTCATTTCCGTCTTGGTAGGTCCAGCATACCGTGAAAAACTGATAAATGTGTGATCAATATCACGTTTTTGTCACTTTTTGTCAAGTGCGCGAAAATTGCAAGCAGGGCAGGTAAATGCCCTTTTAGGGATTGTACCCTGACATTTTAGCTGGCATTGTCGATGGGTTAACTGGGCGGGAAATTTAGCGATGGGCTGGATTTTTAGCCAAAAAAAACAGCCCGCAGGCTGCTTTTTTATTGCGTCAGGATCAGGCCTGATTAGCGGCAATAATTTTTGCTACGCGCTCGGCTTCCGTGTTCAACTGCAGCTGATGGTAGGCATTTCCCATCAATGGTAGAGCAGTACGGGTTGCCTGAGTATCCGGGTAATCTTTCAGCATTTGCTCTACACGGTTAATCACAGCAACATATGCCTCGCGTTTAGTGTAGAATTCCGCCACAGATAACTCATATTTCGCTAGGCGCTCTTTTAGGAACACTAGGCGTTTGCGTGCATCCGTCGCATACTGGCTGTTTGGATAGCCGCGCAGCAGCTGCGAGAAGTCTTTGAATGCATCACGCGCACGGGTTGGATCGCGGTCTGAGCGGTCGATACCAAAAAAGCCCTGCAATGCGCTGTTATCCAGCGCCATGTCCGTTAGGCCACGCATATAGATCACGTAATCAATGTTCGGATGGGGCTGATTCAGACGCATAAAGCGGTCGATAGCGGCCTGCGCCAGCGGCAAATCGGCATTTTTATAGTAAGCGTAGATCAGGTCTAGCTGAACTTGCTGGGAGTAAGGGCCGAATGGATAGCGGTTATCGAGCATTTCCAGTTGCGTTATTGCTCCTTTAAAGTTACCGTCCTGCAGTTTTTGCTGGGCAGTGGCATAAATCTCGGAAGGTGGGCTGTCTGGCACCACATCCTTGGAGCCGGAACATCCAGCTAATGCCAAGCTCAACGTGGCTGCAGCCACCAGATATTTCATACGCGTCATGACGATTTGCTTATCCTCAGAGTGTTATTCAGGAAGCTGTCCGTTGAGCCTCCGGTAGTAACTAGGTACGATAGCACATCATATTAAACGGCATCGCCGTGAAAACCCAACGTTAACGAAGAAGCTGTTTATTTATGGCACAACAAGTAAAACTCAACGCAACGGTATCCGAATCGCAACTCGGACAACGGTTGGATCAGGCTTTGGCCGAATTGTTCCCTGATTATTCACGTTCTCGCATAAAAAAGTGGATTCTGGACCGTCGCGTCACCGTAAACGGTGCAATTATCGACAAAACGAAGGAAAAAGTGCTCGGCGGTGAGCAAATCGTCATCGATGCAGAGATCGAAGAGGAAGCTCGCTGGGAAGCGCAGGACATCCCACTCAACATCATCTATGAAGATGACGACATTCTGGTGATCAACAAGCCACGCGATCTGGTGGTGCACCTTGGCGCCGGTAACCCGGAGGGCACGGTGCTGAATGCCTTGCTGCATCATCTCCCGGCGATTGCCGATGTGCCGCGCGCGGGCATCGTTCACCGCCTTGATAAAGACACTACCGGTCTGATGGTCGTGGCGAAAACGGTTCCTGCCCAGACTCACCTAGTGGAGTCCCTGCAGCTGCGTGAATTCACCCGTGAATATGAAGCTGTGGCTATTGGTCGCATGACGGCGGGCGGAACAGTCAACGAGCCGATCAGCCGCCACTCGACCAAGCGTACTCATATGGCAGTTCACCCGAGGGGTAAACCGGCTACCACGCACTACCGCATTATGGAGCATTTCCGCACATACACGCGTCTGCGTCTGCGTTTGGAAACCGGACGTACGCACCAGATTCGCGTGCACATGTCGCATATTAACCATCCGCTGGTGGGCGATCCGTTATACGGTGGTCGCCCGCGTCCGCCTAAAGGTGCGTCTGAAGCCTTTATCGGTACGCTCCGAGGCTTTGACCGCCAGGCACTGCACGCTACCATGCTGCGCCTTTACCATCCGATCACCGGGATTCAGATGGAATGGCATGCGCCGCTGCCGCAGGATATGGTCGATCTGATCAATGCCCTGAAGGCTGATACCGAAGAATTTAAAGAGCAGATGGACTGGTCATGAGCCTGATCGTACCGAACTGGTCGGTTCCCGTTAACGTTCGCGCGTGCAGCAGTACGCGCATGGGAGGCGTCAGTCAGGCGCCGTGGAACAGCCTTAATCTGGCACTGTTGCAAAGTTATTGATGAGTTAGCCTTTCGTGTTATTGAAAGGTTTTATCTTTAAAGACTCTGCTTACCAGACGCATCTCGCTTAGGGGATGCCCCAAATAAAATGATTCTGCCTGACCTTTCCGTAGCGCCCGCATCACTTCAATGCCTTTGATTGTGGCGTAAGCCGTCTTCATTGATTTGAAGCCCAGCGTGGCGTTGATTATCCGT
>OFEI01000047.1_pt1 | contig 22687 bp, 31 predicted proteins | sample 1521041 | NCBI WGS metagenome assembly OFEI01 (sample SAMN05335687, study PRJEB24111) | insect metagenome | biome: ENVO:00009004; isolation source: gut from larvae fed green and black olives | host: Bactrocera oleae | place: Israel | collected 2011-11
GCAACGTTCGCCAGATTCCAGCGTAGCCGACAGCCCCGGCTTAATGTCTTCCACGTTGTCGCCCTGGTGTTTTGCCAGGCAGCGGGCAAAGTCGTAGCAGTCCTCATAGGTCAGCGTGACGGCGTGCTGCTCCCAAACACCATCAATCTTCGTCCATAGTTCCCCTGGACGGTTAACGGCGATTTCCGTCAGGCCTGGGAGTTCCAGAAAATCACCAAAGAAGCGCTGTTTGTAGCGGTCGAGAGAAATATTCTTAACGGTCATCGCTTGCTCCTTTCAGCGTGATTTTGGTGGTGCATTGCGACAAAACGGCCAATGCGGTTTTGCTTTCCGTTAGACGCTGCCAGACATTCAGGGAGTCGGCCTCATTCGGGTTCCCGGCGATTGCCCCCTCATGGCCAGTCTGGATTATCTGTAAATAATCAAACTGTTCTTCTCTGGTCATTGTGGATTTCCTTTCATTTTCAGCGTGTAGATATTGGAAAAATCAATATCCTGCCCGGTGATCAGGTTGATGATTTCGCCCTGGTTTTTGTAGAGCGTTGGCGGAATGTTGATGCTGTTCTCCAGCGTGGTTTTGGCCATTTCCGCCATCGCCTGACGACTGTTTTCGGTGTAATCGATGTTGCGGTCTTTCTTCCCGGCGCTGTTGGATGCCCAGGCACCAATATCGGGGATCATGCCAACCATTAACGAGTTGCCGAAGCGCTCCCCAAAGTGGCTATCAATCCAGCCGTCAACGCCCGCCTCACCCAGTTCCCCGGCAGCGTTGGTATCAATCAGCGGAATATCGAGGAAAGGAGCCTGACGGGTACGCAGTTTCGTGATGATAATAAACGCGCGTCCCTGCCCGTGTTTCATGCCGTCTTCTGCGCCTGTCTGGTACAGACCAGTGGCACCCGTGCCCTTTTCAATGAGCTTGGTGTTACCGCTGGCGCTCCAGATATCTTTGGTGATAGTGCAGCGGATTTTCCCCGCCCGGTCAGACACGAACCGGTAATCCAGCGAGCAGGGGATCGCCGTATTTTCCGGTACGTACAAATCCGGGTTATACGGGATACGTCTGACGGGTTCGGCCTGTTTCAGCGCCGGAGCACCCGCCTTATCCGCCGCTGCTGACGGGCTGCTGTCGTCCGTTTGCGTGGCGGTTTGTGACACTTTCATCGTCATTTCTTCCCGCCGGGTTTTCACCTGGCTTTCTGATGAAGCGGAACCTTCCCGGCGTACCAGAAACTGGGCTTTGTCGAGTCCTGCGGGAGCGGGCGGAGCGATCTGCCCGCCCGTTGTGCCGCTGGCTGAACTGCCTCCCTCCTGTGGGGCGGCTTGCCCGGTATCATTGTCCTGCCCCAAATCCGTGCGCTGGCGATAATCTGTTTTATTGGTCTGCCCGCTGTCCGCCGCTTTTTTCTCCTCTTTAGGCTGCCAGATAAGATTGCGGTAAACCCAGTTACCGCCCCATGCGGCAAAAATCAGCGCCACGGCCACAATCGCCAGAAACGCGGTAGCCTTACCGCGTTTGCGCTTCTTCAACTTATTGACGGCGGGTTGTACTGGGTTTGCCTCTTTGTCTTCCTGCTGTTCGTTTAACTCGGCCTCGCGTTTTGCGCGGGCTTCACGTTCCAGGGCGGCAATGCTTTCCTCCGGCTGCGCCGGGGAAGCGGGCGGCGTCTGGGGTACGTCCTCCGGCAGAGGCTGTTTATTTTCTTCACTCATGAGTGGGATTCCCGATTAGATATAAAGATATATTCATATCTTTATAGAATGATAAATCGTTACTTTTCGACTCTCTCGACCTGCGGGGAAACTGTGGAACCATCGGCAGCCTGGACTTTGCCAAAGCCGCGATTTTCCAGCCCGATCACCGCATTTCCTGAACGCAGAACAAGATGGGTAGCTGTTTCCTGAATGACCAACACGGTAAAGTTGCCTTTCTTCTGGACACTGCTGTTAACCACCTGCTCTTTCCCGTCGAGGTAGCGGAACACGGAAGGAATATCTTTTTGCGGCGAAAAGCCCAGGAACGTAAAGCGACCATCGTCATAGGCAAAATCCGGGGCAATACTGTTGGCATTCCCCCGCATCCAGTAGTCCCAGTTACGCGGCACCTGCGCCGCGACCAGGCTTTTTTGTACCCTGGCCTGTTCCTGCTTCTGCGTCCATTCCCGCTGACGTGCAGCCGATTCACGGCTCGCCTTGTCCCGCGCTTCGCCCGGATAGCGGTAAGACACCTGGAAAGCCGGTTGCTGCGCGGATTTATCGTCGATAACGTTCAGCTCCACGTTGTAGACGCGCTTACTGGTGACGACAAACAGGTTGGTATGCCAGTCCCGCCCGTTGGGGGGAATGACCACCTGCGCGGTGTTGCCGTCCTCACCCGGTGCGCCCTGCGTGAGCGCCACCGGACGGATGTAAACCCGGTTAGCGTCCGGTTTGGCTTCCCAGGCTTCTTCGAAGCCCGGTTTTGCGCTGATAACTGCTTCATCATCATCAAAAACCAGCGTCGTCATGAATCCGGCTTTGGTGTTGACCACCGTCACGTTTTGCGGGTTGTATATGACCTGCTGCACCCGGCTGTCATAGCGGCTGGCTTGCGGGTTTGCGGCTCCCCATGCAGCGCCGCACATCATCAGTGCCAGCGCGGTTAGCGTGATTTTTTTCATCATTCGCCTCCCCGGATTTCACGATCTGCCTGCCAGCTCGTAACGGTGAAGCCAAAGGGATTGGATTCGCGTTCTTCGTCGCTCATTTCCCTGGTCGGGTCAGAATTAAACGTAAAATGCGCATCCCAGTATTCGGTGCGAATACTGTTATCCGCGAGGCGGCGGATGATTTTTTTATAGCGGACGGTAGCGACTTTATCCGGGTCGGTACCATCGGTGATCACGTTGGAAATAATGTCGATTTTCACCGTGTTTGCGCCGTTGTTGTATACCTTGTCAGGGGCGTTTTTCCCGGCGTACAACGCCAGGTAATCGTCGTTGACCTGTGGGGCGTTGTAGCGTTGCACCGTCTGATAATCATCCTGCAAAGCGGGATAAACGTAGCGCTCGCGCAGATTCACGTAGTTGGCGGTCATCGCCTTTTGATACGCTTCATTTGCGGTCAGGCTGGTCTTGGATACACGGGTAACGTGCTCTACCCGTCCTGTGTGGTTATCCACGGTATACAGCTCAACGTCCGTCTGTTTAAGCGGCAACATCACCACCACGGCGACCAGCGCCAGAATGGCGATGAGCAATCCCACACCGCCGACCGCAAACCCCGCTCGCGTGGCGTTTTTATCGCGGTCGATCATGCGTTGCTCAAAGTTTTTTGACTCTGCGATTAGTTTCTTTTCCTTTTCATTCATGACTGTTCAGCTCCGCCATAATTTGAGGGGTGTTGACTGGTTTCGCTTTGCCGCCAACTTCCGGCGGAAAGTGAGGCTGTGCGCAGCCGGAAAGCGCACACAGCAAAGCCAACGCAATCAAGCGTTTCATATGAGTTTTTCCTTAAGTGGATTTAAGAGTTAAAGCGTTTCAACTCAACAAAATGAGGGGATGCGTTGAAAAATCCAGCGCAACCATATGTCACAGAAAAGCGTGATGTGTGACATATGGTGATCAGGGTTTAGGCGGTTTGTCTCGGGGATTAACGACAATCGGCGGCGAGCTTTTGCGCATTGCATTGCGCTGTTCCATTTGCCGGATGGAATTTTTACGCGCCTCCCTCGCATCATAAGGTTTCTGCCCTCCTGGACTTGACGGCGACGTTCCACCCGGCGCACCACCTCCTTGTGAACCTACTTTTGTAGGTCTTGGATTAAGCAGCTTATTGGCACCAAACACCGCCGCACCTACACCCACTGCGGCCAGCCCCTGCATCGATGCTGTTGCTGCTGCGCCCGCAAGTGCTCCCGCCAGTTTTGCGGAAAAATACACCAGAACAGCCGCACATATCCCTGCAAGGCAGACCTGCGCACCCAGTTCCACTATATTTGCTTTAATTGCTACAGATGCTGCTAAATCCATTCTCGATTTTAAATAGATAATTACGATCCGTAGAGAAAGTGCAGAAAATAGTATGGTCAGTATCGCTGTAAAGATATTTTGCAGCCAGTTATTGAACATCGGGCGGAGGAAACCATACATCAGGCAGAAAATAAATATAGGGGCGGTGATGCTTAGCAGCAAAATCATTATTTCAGCAACCATAGACACGAATGCCGTCACTACCATTAAAGCAAACGTCCCCAGCCAGACATAAGTCTCAGCAGTCCAGCCCTCATCTTTGATAAATTCCGAGTTATCAAGGTCGTGAAGTGTCTTACCTAAAAATTTAGCTTTATCCCACAGGGTATCCAACAGCACCCATATGTTATCACTCCCGGAAAAGCCCTCCTTTAAACCCTTGATGGCATCAATGACTCCATCAAGGTATCCGCTGACGTTTGCCACAAAGGAGAGGATGATAGCCATCCTCATGATATCCCACATAGTGTCTTCCATCGGCGTGGTCAGCTTTCCAGCTAACGTTTGGTATCCACGCCACATGATATACAGGGTGGCTGACGTTGCCGCCAGCCCCATGATCATATGTGAGTAATTCATCATCAATCCTTTGGTGGCATTGGTTACTCCTCCTATCAGGTGTTTTTCAACACCGATAAAAATCCCACCGGACATATATACCTCACTTATGAATTAAGATCGGGGGTTGGCGCATTCAATTGTTCAATTTGATAATGCGCTTCGTTAGCATTTTTACAGTTTTTGGATGCACTACCAGATTCCTGACACTTCTCATAAACCTTATTCAATTCATCAGGGTGGGCACGATACCACTGTGTGGTTTTTGCTTCTTCTTCACACCCACTAATTAATAAAAAAGACAGTGAGAATAGAGTTACAGTTAATAAGCGCATATAAGTTCCTTTAGCTATTTAAATCAGGTGTCGGCGCATTCAATTGTTGTTGGTTCCAGCGTTTAATCCGCTCCTCCTTCAACAGTTGTTCGCGCTTCTCGGCGGCCTTCACGCTCATTTCCCATTGGGTGGTGAGCGTGTTCAGCATCACTGACTTTAACTGGATACTGTTTGCCAAGTCTTGCGATTCTTTCGGATCTTTTGACAACGACACGCGCCGGGAAAGGGTGTTAATGTCGCCCAGCGTTTCAGTTACCTGCTTCTGGATTTCGTCGGTCTGCTCAATTTGCACCGCCTTGTTGATCACCTCCTGCTTGCACACCTCAGCATAGCTTTTCGACTGCTCCGCGTTGCAGGTGTCGAAAATCTTATACTTGTTGTACAGCGCGTCGAACTGCCCGGAAGCACCCCCAGACAGCAGCAGATCATTCAGTGCCTGCCCCGGCTTGCGGAACTTCTCAAGGTCGGATTTCAGGCTTTTGGCCTGGTCAACGAACGCCTCCACGTCACGCACACCGGAGATGGCCAACATGTGTTCCTTGTACGCCTGTATCTGGTCTTTGTAGTGTTGCGCCGTCTCCAACCACTGCTTGGCCTCCTTTTGCCACTGCTGAAAGTTTTCCAGCTTGGCCGTGGCGTCAAACACCAGTATGCCGCCCGCCTGTGCCAGAGGACTTGCTATCGCACACGCCAGAATAAGAGCATAAAAGCGATTTTTCATTATGTTACTCCTTTGATTTTTTCAGAGTGCTTGCGCCAGGTAGCTATCCAGCCATTCATGCGGCTGCATCCCTTCCCGGTAAAGCGAATCGAAGATTTCGAGGTTGTCAGCGCTGCCGCTCATGACTTTGGTGTATTTGCCTACACCGGAAAGATCAAGCGTCACGCGGGCAGCAAAGCGTTTCGTGTCACCCCGTCTGAACTGGTTTTTTACCACCACATACTGGTGCGCCATTGGGTCGAGAGCTTTCATGACCTCAAACACTTCCGGCTCAAACTTCATGCCGTCCACATAGTGCGCACGGTCGCCGTTCGGGTTGGCCGCCAGTATTTGCGTCCCGCACTGCTCAACAACCGCGGGCGCAATTTCATCCTTGATAATTTCATCCGGCGACTGGGTTCCGACTACCAGCATCCCGTTCAGCTTACGGATGGTTTTTAGCTTGTTATAAGCAAAGTCCTTAAATACCGGGTCGCGTAACCACTTCCAGAACTCATCCATGAAAATCACCAGACGGCGACCGTCCAGCAAACTTGTGATGCGGTACAGCAGGTAAAACGTGATGGGGGCGCGAACATCGGCATTGTCCAGGAACTCCGTACCATCAATGCCAAAGTTATCGCAGTTGCTGATATCAAAGGTGTCATACTCGTTATCGAACACCCAACCGAAATCACCGCCCTCAGCCCACTTGGAAAGTCTGATATCCAGACCATTCTCCTGATCTTCTTTCGTCGCGGGTTCGGCCAGTTGCTCCCTCAGCCTGGTAATACCAAAACAGCGGTACTCCACCGAATCTTTCATCACGGCATCAACCGCGTGGCTCAGTCGCTTTTCCTGACGCTCAGAGATAATAGCGCCGTTACGGGTACACAATATTTTCATCAGTTGCTTGATGAAATTGAGATTGTGCCGCGTTGGTGGCAGAGAAAACGGATTCCAGCCGGTAGGCTCACCGCTGGCGACACGGTAATAACGTCCGCCCAGTGCCCGGATATTGATTTCCGCGCCCCGGTCTTTATCGAGGTAAACGGTCGTCAGCCGCTTGGTTTTCGCCTCCGGGGAAAAGCTGTCAGCGCGGCCATATTTCTGCTGCATGATCTGGAGGTAAGTCATGAGCATGGTTTTACCGGAGCCGTTCGTACCGAGAATGCAGGTACTGGCCGGGTGTTTCTCGTTAAAGTCGTCTTTTTCTGCGAGCGTATTATGCAGATTCAGATAGTAACCATCCCCTGACGGGGTGGGCATTAACGCCATCGCCTCCCCCCAGGGGGCTTTATCACGCTTACCGGGATAGAAGTTGTGCAGCGCGGCCAGCTCCACAAAGTTCTGACTGCTCAGTTCCCCCTTACGTGGCCGCAGGTTGTAGTTACCCGGAAGCTGCGCCATGTACGCCGCCGATAGCGACAGTTCCGCAGGAACCGGGGTGATGCCGATATTGTTCAGGGCATTGCTGATCTCGTTGGTATCGGCTACCAGTCCGTCCAGCGTTCGGGAGAACACCATCAGCGAAAAATGATGCCGCCCGTAGGCGATTTTTCCCGACATCAGCAGGTCAAGCGCCACGTCCAGATCCAGACGCTGGGACACAGCATCATCATCGGCACTCATTAGCAGCCGTCTTGTGCGCTTAATGGCTTTTTGCGCTTCAATACGGGACATGCAGGTATACGTCTGCGTGATCACATAGTCACAGGGCGCGTAGAGCAACGAATCCATCATCCCGGTTGCGGTTTCTTCCGAGAACTCTTTCACCTCCAGTCCCCTGAAATAATGCGTTCCGTTGGCATGATTAACCTGCCCGGAGTCAGCGGCGAAAAACAACGCCGCCGACCCCATCACGTCATAAGCAGGCGTCCGGGTAACGCGCACCCTGCGCCATTCATGTGTTAACAGGTATTCATAAAAGGCCAACTGCGACGAATACACCGCCTCCCCTTCGGTAAACGTCCCCAGGGAGTGGGCACCATAGCGCGACAGCGCACTATCGAGAGAGCCTTTGATTTCCAGCATTTCCCGCAGGGCGGCGTCCAGCTCGCGCAGTTTCTGCCCGTCCTTCATCCGCTTACGCTCTGCTTTTTCAATCCCGGCAAAGGGCATATAGCAGACGGTCAGGAACAAACGGTTGCGGCGGAAGTTGCCCAGGGAGGAATAGTAAAGCCCGCTGACGTCATCGGCGTAAGGGTTGCCGGACACCTTGTGCAGCGAGTCGGAGAACTGATTACGGTCATTGTGGATATAAAACGTAACCGGCATTCCTTCAAACGAGCGGAACAGCCCGTGAAGCTGATTTGTTCCGATTTCCAGGGTTTCCTCAGACTCACAGTCGAACGGCGTTCCCAGCAGCTCCCAGGTGCAGTACAGATCGCTTTTAGGTGAGCGAACAACGTGTTCATGAATGTGCGAGGAATACGGTATGTATTTCTTAACGGTGGCACACTGGTTAAGTTTCATTGCGTCGAGAAACTCCTTGATATCAACGTTTTCATGCTCAACAGGCATGAAGGTCGTTGCGCCAAACAGACGATTCGCTATCGGCTTCCCCTTCGCTCTCAGCCACACGGCGATCAGGTTAAATCGCATCGGTTCCTTTCTGGTCAGGGATTTCATGACCAGAAACTCAACCGGGAGCAGCAGCATAAATGCAACGGAAGTCCAGATAGCGGCAATAATGGTGACGCCCGTGACACCCAGCAGGGGCACCATCGGCACCCCCCACAGCGCCGCCGGGCGTTTCATAGCCTTGAGCAGCTTTGCCATATCGTCAGCCTCTTAGCTCATCAGCAGGGCGCCGATCTCACTGCCCCCGCCAATCAGAATGCCGCCAATGATGATATAGCCACACTGTCCCAGGCTTTCACCTTTCCACAGCGTCTTGTAACCAATCCAGATCACCGCCACGGTGATCGTGATGGCGGCCAGACCATGAAGCCCGGTTGATACTTTCTGCATGACGGTATTCGCACGCTGGAATCCGTCTGCAAACGCCGGGCTTGCCATCAATGCCGTCATAAATACCGCTGATACAAAGGCAACAAAACGGCTGACAGTTCCTTTTACCTTGCTGAAAAAATTCATTTTTCTTCCTCATTTTTTGAGACGTCATGATTTCCGCGCACAACCTGCGCGGGGTAATAAACGGCGGTCGCCTGTTTCTGGCGTAGCCCTGACGGAACGCCGCGCACAACAGAACCCGGCCACACCACACGCGGGCGTGACGGTGAAGCCACAGGTATTGCCTCTACGGTTGCCATCGAAGACGCTTTGTCTTCACGGGTTCCGGGAACGGCATAGCGGGCGGTCGTCGGGGCGTAGCCAATACGCTGCACGTAGCTCGTTTGTGAAAGCTCGGCCTCCTTTTTCTGCCCCGTGTCAAAATTGCCGGAGTAGTAGCAACTGAGCGCCCTTTTCAGAGTGCCGCCACTCTGATAGCAGTCAGTGATGATTTTTTCGAAGACGGAAAGGTTGATACAGGGATTAAACAGGTCGCTGGCGGTGACGCCGTGACGACGAAAGTTGGTACTGGTGATTTGCATCAGCCCGGCAGAATAGCGGCGACCTTTGGCCTCTATCTGGCTGGCGATGCGGATAGCCTCCTCTCTGGTTTTTGGCAGGTGAGTAATAAAACCTTTGTCACCGGGTGTCCTCTCGTTCTTTGGCACAATTTCCGCGATGGCATAGGGGTTAAAACCGGATTCCACCCTTGCCACATCAAGCGACGTGGAAGGGTGAACGGTGGCGGCGCACTGCATGGCCACCGCCAGAAAAGCAGTGGTGGAAAGCATGGCAACCTCAGAACAGGAAAATGGCGATCAGCCAGATGATGAACAGAACCAGCAACCAGACGGCAAAGGCGCGCCAGCCGTAAAATTCGATATTCACAGGCAGCCTCCGTTTACCCCACAGGCGCAGCCTGCGGGGCAGCGTCGTCTTTCGGTTCGAGGAGTACCAGCTTGCCGGAAACGGAAATACCGGGTGTGATCATGATGTTCATCCCCGGTTTGCCGTTGTGGGCAAAGGCCACGCCGACTTTAGTCCAGTAAGTATTTTTTTCGCCGTGCTCGCCGGGTTGAGATTCCTGCGTGACGTACACGTTATAAGTTGGTTTACGCATATATTTATCCTATTTAGATGAACTAACGAACAAACAAACTAATTAACAAACAAACTAATTAACAAACAAACTAATTAACTCCATCACATCCCGATTCTGCATTCCGATTTAAACGGGTTAGCGAGAACATTCAGCGGCACCCTGAATTGTGGTTATGTGACAGCCCGACCCAATTTGTTAAAGAGCAAATTTTGGCAATAAGAAGCCCGGACGAATACACGTCCTTTTTTCAGTTTGTTAGCTTTAATTTGTGTTACATACCGAAGATAGGGTCAGCAGGATGGGGAGTCAAAGGGCAATATAAAAAGTGTCATGGTTTCCCATGACACCAACTTAATCACAAATCTACAACCATCTGAAAAGGAAAGACTTCATGATATCCATTTTTAATGCACATTTCGACAAGCTCAACATTAGATGATACATTGAACTTAACTCTTATGCGCCTAAAATACGTATCAACCGTTGGGATGCTGATGTTAAGCATGGTTGAAATAGTTGTTCTTTTTAGGCCGTGCAAATAATTATAAAGAACTTTTGCCTCCATTGGTGATAATTTAAATTCACCATACGCAGAGACCCTTTGAATACGAGAGGTTGATATCAGATTATTAAATTCAACCGTACCATCCAAAATCAAAGCCATAGCGGAAGTACCAGCAGGACGCCCCCTTAAATCATAAATAATTTCTTTGGATGTATAAATAAGTGATTTTGTGCAGCCTATTAGCGGCTCGATTACTTTATATGTTTCTCCGGCTAAAATAGCTTTCTCATGAGAAATATATATATCGCTTTGTTCAGCCCAGGGCATATCGTAGTCACACAACCCCTGCAATTTTTTAGGGCAGACGCCGGAAAACTGGCTGAACACGCAGTTCGAGGCAACAAATCGATGCTCCAGATCTTTGACTAACGCTATCCCGCCACACACTGGGATAACTGGATTGTCGATATAGTATTCAATCGTTGGCGCTGACTCTTGCGCATTAAGCAAAGACGGCTTACCCTCTTTCATGATCATAGAAAGATCCTCCTAGGGACTTATGTGATCAGTCACCGAGGTGGGTACCAGCCTCCTCGGTGACACCTAAAAAAGTTACATGTTTGTTTTCTTACCTTTTGTCTTAACAATTATCACTTTATCCGTGTTATCAATTTCACATATCCAATCTGTTGCTGTGGCTAGTTCCAATAACGACTTTTTCAACATTTGCCTAAACTTATATAATTCACTTACTTCGCTACCACAAAGCATTTTCAATGTCGCTACTTTGATAGGTAATGGATTCGCATGACTGCTATAAAAACCGTGTAGCCATTGTGTAAGTGGCTTACCTTTAAGTTGCATGCGAATAAGTCTATTTATACCTGTCCAACCTGAATCACCGAAACAAACAGCAATTTTAGGATTAAGAACAAGACAGTTCTCTCCAGTTTCTTCCTCTCGGTAAATATCATTAATTAAACTCCCCATATAACTAAATTTACCGTCAGATAATTCAACCCCGCTAACCTGCATCCTACTGAGGCTGTCATTAAGCCAGTTATACTGCGATTTGCCTGTATCACGTCCGATAGATTTTAAAAATTCATAGGATGAAAATCTAACCGTATATCCGAGAGCTGTTTCTTGACAACGACTCAGGCATTCTAGCCAAACATCCAAATCAGCTTGATCAAGCTGCTCTCCTGTATATTTGACCGTATACCCATTGAATGATGCTTTCTGTACTTTCTTTTCAAATTTACGATTCCCCTTCCCTACAACACTAAAGAGGGCGCTACGCAACACAGCGTTAGGCAGAGGAGCATGATTGTTCTTGCTGGCAGGGAGATACTTTTCTTCTGATTCAGTATCTATAAAAGTATCTGAATCCACCGTGTATGCAGCAGTCTGATGATTAACATCATGCGGCAGCTCTACCCCACTTCGGATAGCTGCCATTTGTTCTGCAAGTCGATCAGGAATTTGCTGGTTTTTATCCTTAATCATGTCACTTATATGCCTGATGCTATCGTTTATCTTCTTCATAGCGCTCTCTCCGCCCGTAAAAATGCAAGCACGTTAAGCAATTCAGCAAGTTCATTAGCTTGCATAGCAGGCAGGCGAACCGGCAATCCTTTGCGAAGACGCTCGCAAATCACTATCATGGTCAATGCTGACATATCTGATGCTCCTTTGATTGGTGTTGGCAATCAGCCCCTGGTCTTAGTCGGGTAGGGGCTGATTTTATTTAAGAAAATTTCTTACAGTCCCTTTTGAAACGACAAGCTCCTTCGTAAGCAACCAGTCAGCTATCTGCTGGTAAGAAAATCCTTTTGCACGCATTTCTTCCATTTCTGTTCTGTAGGGTTCCAGCAAATCTCTTTTGTGTCCTTGGGGTTTTACAGTCATATAAGCCTCTTATTCATTTTGATCATGTTGTCATTATTAACATCTATAATCATTTTAATCAATGATGAGAGGCAATTTTTTTACCTAGGCAGGCACGGCATAGCGGGTAGGCAGGCACGGCATAGCGGGTAGGCAGGCACGGCATAGCGGGTAGGCAGGCACGGCATAGCGGGTAGGCAGGCACGGCATAGCGGGTAGGCAGGCACGGCATAGCGGTAACGCAGGAGCTGGAACCCCCGCCAGATCACGGCATGAAGGGTAGGAATGCACGGCATAGCGCGGACGCTGGTTAATGGAACTCCCCAGCAATGAAATTTAACCCATTGATTTAAAACGATAATTTATAAAGCGTTAATTAAGTATAACTCACTGATATATAACAGGATTTAATTGTAAAGGAATATCTGTTTTTCGCCGCTAATCTTTTATAATCAAAAAAATATAATCGTTTTTAATCCACCGCTCCTGTGGATAACTTTGCAGACAACCAGAGGGCAGATCACCCTGGCGTTGATTGACAGTGACACAATCAGGGCTGTGCAATATTTAACCAAAGGTGTGAACGTGCTTCCAGTCAGCAACTGATGATATTCCGCTTCCTCGACAAGACAGACTCGCCGCTTTGCGGCTCCCTAATCTTGCCTTGCGGCGAGCGGTGGGGGTTCTTTCGCTGATGTTTTCTGGCTGTTTCTGCGTGCATGAGAAGCCCGTAGCGCCGTTTTGTGGTTTTAAATGCCCGTCAGGGCATGGAAGGCGCGAAAATCGCTTACAGACGCGCTCAGGCGTTTTTTGCGCGCCGGAAGCCCCGCAGCGAAGCGAGGACGAAAAAGCGTTACGGCTTAGCCGTAACAATTCCCCACCACTGCAAAGCGGGTTTTCAGGCAGGGCAAGCTGTGCGTAGCCCTGCTTTCCAGTCTTCCTGCAATGAAAAAGCCGGACGGTCGAAGACGAAAGAAACTCACAGCGATTTGGTGCGCAGGGTGTAAGGCGGATTACGGCGCTGCCGTTCCTGGTCAATTTCAAACAGCAGCGCGACACCAGAAAGTAAGTCGGGCACAACGTCCGTTTTTGTGCCGTAACGCTCGCTGTAAAGCCCGCCCCAGCGACGAACAACCAGCCAGTCACCGAACAGGTCACACATCAGCTCGGCCTCGTACCAACGGGTAGCGGACTCCCAGCGCCAAGTAATCATTATGGCGTTGGATTACCGTCATACACCCCGGAAACCTGTACCTCTGCATCGTCCAGTTGTTCGCTTTCAGGTTCATCGGGATCGATATACTTACGACATTTAGCATGAAGTCAGATATTCATAGGCCGCAGGTTGACAACTTCCACTTCATCAAATTTAAAATCGGCATTATCAATTAACCAGTCCTGAATAATTTCTTCGATATCGTGATCGTCAAGTTCAATTTTCCGCTCAACAAATCCTTCGTCCTTGTAATATTTGACAGGAAAAACCGTTCGCATATTCAGTCCTTCTCTTGTGAATTAAAATGACAGTATTTCAAATGCCCCAGAACATAAGATTTATGGCATTTTTTATTGCATCTGCATCAGAGCTGATATCGGCAATGGTTTCACCTGTAACGGCCGCAGACACGCTTGATAGTTCGGTAGTCATTATCCGGTAGTCTTCATCGTTAATTCTGACTACGGGGAACAGAGAGCTGTTTACAATTTCAGACAGGTGATGGGATTCAATCAGCGGGATAACCATACGGCGGCCTGGCGTATCAACGATATCGCTTTGCACATCGACAAACATTTTGTAATGGCTTGCCCGCTTATATTCATAGACGATGAATTGCATATCACCAGTTCCTGTTTTCTTCGGCAAAGGAACCATGCTGCGCGATGAAGTTTGCGACTTCCTCCATACCTGCGCGGTTGTCCGCTTTCCACTGTTCGGCCTTTATCTTCCGTGCTTCTTTGCCAATGACTTCATTGACCAGCCCTGAAATGTTGATTCCGGCAGAACTCAGAACCTGGTAATTTTCTCTGTCTACAGTAACGCTGACTCTGTGTTTCATGGGTATGCCCTCTTTGTGTGTATTTAAAGTATATACTTCACGCAAGATAGGGGCAATCAGCCCCAAAATTTGGTTCGCCAAATGCCTTTTATGTTAAATCAATGATTTTACATAGAAAAACATAAGTTTCGTGAAACAGGAAGACAATAATCCCCATTCGAGAGGCTTTTCTCCTAGGAAATGGCCATAAAAGCGCATGTTTAATAAATGTTAAATTCAAACATTCATGAAACACTTTTAACAAGTTCAGAGTTGCCCTCCCCACTGCGTAACAAGGGTTGAAAGAAATACTTTATATATTGATATCTGGATATCTTTATATATTGATATCTTTTGTGATAAAGGGGTTCTGCGCCGGAACCCCAGAAAATTCCGTCACTAAAGCTAAAGACCTACTGATTTGCATGACTTTGAATAAATCACGAGTTATGTGACGTGATTTGGTGTCAGATTAGTCGTTTTAGTGATCGTCACTCAACCGGTCGTTTATGTGACAGCCCCGCCAACACTGGTCGCGGAAAAATCCAGGTTTCCGGCGTAGAACCCCATAAAGGTCACGTCAGTCTCCGCTCGTTAGCTGCCCGGAGTGCGGGCTGAATGCCTGGGCGAAACCCTCCGCCGTTCTCATTTGTGGTGAATGCCAGTGTCAGCTCGATTCGCAGGAGTAAGTTACTTCTTGATATACTGATATCTAATTATCTAGATATCAGTATATCTTGATAATTTAGATGGCTATGCTATATTGATATCATTATATCAAGAGGAGGTGCGGTATGATTTATGCTGTAGTGAATACCAAGGGCGGTGTAGGCAAAACCACGACGGCCGTTCATCTGGCTACAATGTTATCCCGCACAGGAACGGCATTGCTTATCGATGGTGATCCACAGGCCAGTGCTGCCAGTTGGGCAGCCTGGCGTCGTGATAACCCCGCTTACGATCCAAGTCCGACAACTACCTGCCTGACGGGTAAAGCGATTTTTAATGAGGGAAAAGCGTTATCTGGCGGATTCGATAACGTTGTTGTCGATGTGGGGGGGAGAGATGCTACCGGGCTGCGTTCAGCTCTTTTGTTAGCTCACAGAGCCATTATTCCTGTAGGTGCATCCAACCTTGATGCAGCGGCAATGACAGACCTGTTAGAGGTCGTGGAGCTTGCGCGTGACTACAACCCTGAGTTGGACGTAAAAGTGCTTTTAACCCGTGTTGATTCACGCACAAAGGACGCTGCCGACATGCTGGATTTCCTCACCGAGCAAAACCTGCCTGTTCTGAACAGTCAGGTTTGTGAGCGGGTTGCGTACCGACGAGCGATAGGGGAGGGGGCTACTGTGTTGGAGTTCGGCAAAGACAATGCCGCGATTGCTGAAATTGAGAGTGTTTTCCGGGAGGTTACAGCGTGAAGAAAAAACCTGATTTGGCCGATTTCAAAGACCCAACAAGTTTTTTGGAAGGAGGGGCGGCGGATCTCGCTGAGAAAGGGAGATCACCACAAAAGCAGGGTAAAATTGATAAGCCGGTTTCGCAGCAAAAGATATTCAGGCTGTCAGTTGAAGTTGTGAACGAATTAAAGTTGCATGTAGCCAGGCAGCAAGCGGAAACCGGAGTCAGGACAACGGAAACGGAGATAGTAGAAAAATTACTTCGGGATTACTTAAAGATATAAAGATATCTTTATATAAACATATCTTTCTATCTCTGTTTTTCCCTCCATTTCCACGGCTCAACAGGATTAGGGGTTGACCATAGCCCCACCTTATTTTCCTTTGCGGCGGTTTCGAGTCGGAGCATATTGATATCGGTAGCATGACCACGGTAGCGGTAAGCCCACGCCATACCCGTTTTAACCTGTTCAGCGTTGATATTGATACCGTCAATAATCAGCGTTCCCAGCCAGCGGCCATAACGATCTGTGCTACTGGCGATGACTTCTGTTTGTTTTTGTGCGGCCAGCTTTAGCAGGTTCTGCTTTGACCGCTGGCCGAACGGTTGCTCCGACTCCGGGGCATCGATGCCGTTAAGACGAACTTTCTGCATTTTGCCATCTGCCAGTACCTGGACAGTATCTCCATCCACGACGCGAACCACGCGCCCGGAAAAATCGGCCAGGCAGAGGGAAGGGAGCAGAAGGGGAAAGACAACTATCAAACGGAAATTACGCAACATATAAATCTCTTATCAAGATATACAGATATCTTTATATAAAGATATCTCATTTAATCGGTATGTGAAGAGTTCTGTTCAAGTTCATCTATGGTTCTGAAAAGAAACATTTCACGGTTTTTTGCATCGAACGGAACGGGGACATTTTTCCTGATCACTGTTTTTATGCCGTCAAACAGCTTGATAAGAGACATCTTGCTTTGTTCATCCGGCATAACGTACATGGCATAGTGCCAGTGTCCGGCATCGCTGGCCGAAAGATGGCTGTTGATGATGTTGATATAGCGGGCGCGGGTCTTCATGGAGCGTTCTGTTTCAACCGCGATAATTGCGCCGTTGTCCATAGTGATAATCCCGTCCGGCCTGTGCTTTGTGCCAGGATAACGCGCCATAAATTCGCCCCGGTCGCCGTTTATCCAATGGCTGGCTCCTTTTTCCTCAAGGGTGAGTCGTACCCGCTGATTTAACAGGCGGTGCTCCAGTGACCAGTATTTGAGTTTTCCGGGTTCAAAGTAGCCAGGGAAAACCTCATCGTCAGGCATAACCACCATCGCCAGCCCCTGCATGGTAATTCCCCACAGCGATTTTTTTCCGGTTAATACTGGGTACTCATACTTTATTATAAAACCCATGAAAACAGCTTTGTTAAGTAACTCATAAATAGGTTGGTGAGATTTACTTTTATACCTAACGGCTCTTTTTAGTGTCCGCAAATCTGAATAGGTTTCTTCTTTCAGAAAGTTCAGTAGTAATAGCATCCTGTTTGCCGCCGCTTCTTTCCTCTTTGCCACATCGTGAATAAGCATGTTTGACCTCACAAGTTAACAGTCGGTTTGTTTTCTTCGGCTATTTCATCCGTGGGTTCAGATGCGTCATAGCCATTACATTTAAATGAAAGCGTATTGATATGCGACTTTTTAACGACTATGTGGGAAAGTTTTGTGGCCTTGGCAAGATCGGTAGGTGTAAAAACAAAACCAACAAAAGGCGGAAGATTTAACAGCATATTACAGTCTATATAATATCTTTCAGCCTGGCGGATCATCCTGTCTGTTTCCATCTTCTCCGTTAATGCAATATCCGTTTTTACTTTCCTCATTTCATCATCTACCAGAATTGAACCCGTCATTCGTGCCACCCATTCGGCAGTTTCTGGATTCTGTAGTTGATATACCAGTTTAAATTTAGCGTTCTCAACGACTGCGCCAATAACGGACTCCGCATTTAAATCAGATGGGCAATCGCGCAAATCATCGATTGCCTGGAATGCCATAAATATATGCACGCCTTTATCCCTGGCTGCGCCGAGTCCTTCCAGTGCAGGGCGGGAAAGGTGGTATTTCAATTCATCAAGGAATATAGCGACTGTCCGGGGTTTGCTGTTTATTCTGTCGCGGGTTTCTGCTATCTGAATCAAACGGGTTAAAATCATTCGTTGTGCAGATATGATTTTTTGGTTACGCATAGAGCCAACGATATAGCAGCACCCTCCCTCATCAAATATTTGTTTCAGAGAAAAACCGTCATTGGCATTAATAGAATTGACTAACGCTATTTCTTCCAGTTCACCATAAAATGCCGGGACGTTTTCTTGCAATGACTTTACAAAGTCAGTATTAAATAAATCGCGTAATGTCATTCCGGGTTGGTGAGTCGCTGCTGTATTTCTTGCAGCCCGGCGGTCAGCGATGCGATAAAAGTCTGAGCCTTCCCCTTTTTTCGCCAGGCTAAACCCAGCGTTAAACAGTTCCTCTAATTGCTCATGTGATATGTCAGCCAATAAATCAAGCTGGAAATTAAGGTTGTTTAAATCAATAAGAACAAATTTCTTACCCGCCATCCGGCAGGCTTCTCTTAATACATGTGGTGCCCATTCGTCATTTTTTGGGTCTTCGACAAAAACAGCCTCGTCCAGCATGATAGCTTGGTATAGTAAAACAGTTGCACTTACCCCTTTACCTGAACCTGTGGTTCCGATAATAGCCGCATGTTGTGACTGAAATTCTTTTATGGTGATGTATTGCGGCTGATCGTCTTTATCGAGTCCGATAAAAATCCCTTTTTTCAGGTCGATGTATTCAAGCGGATCATATGACACGCTATCCGGCAGCATTTCCTTAACGTCCCTCACATCGGTTCTGGTGTTTCTTTCCAGTTTGCTTTTTTTGATAAGCCTGTGTTTCAAACTGTCAATTTCTCCGGCAAGAAGTCGTCGTGCTATTAAATGGAATATCAGCCCTGCGGCAGTAAACAAGATAGTTAAAATCCACAAAGGAATACTTACCAGAGAGTGATTATTGAGCGCGTCAAAAAAGTAACTCAGTCCCTGTATGGTTAACGGCGATAGCGTGCCGAAAACAAAAAAGAAGATAGAAATGCACGCAACGCTCTTTAACCAGAACGGTGCGTTTTTTCTTTCCTCTCGCGGAAGATGGAAGATAAACGGCAGTGTCAGCCCGGCGAGTAACGACAATATCACCGGGCTGTTTTGCAGCCATAAAAGGAAAAATGAAAAGGCGTCAGCAAAGCCATTTAGCCTTTGCATCAGATGATTACCCATAGATATTTTCTCCCGTGTTAATTTAGATGTATGGCAGCAGGGCATGGAAGCGGTATATAGCAGCGGAACCCCCCTGCCATAAGATGCTGCCATGCCTTGCTGCCATAAAGCAGATAAAGGGCATAAAAGAGGGGATAATTAATCCCCTCTTTCACCAAGCGTCAACTTCAAGGGCATAGTGAAATGCGGTGATAATTAATCACCTGATTTCACTACAAAAAGAGTACATTCTTCGTGCGGGCTTGAACGCCCTTACTCCGAATGTATGGGGACAATGACTACGCTGAACGCTCCGTCAAAGTCCCCAAGGTCAACTACGGCCACACCGTCGCGCGCTACGCGCGACCACCCCCTTTAAGACGCACGTTTTACCTCTTTTTCCTCGCAAGCTCGTCAAAATCGGAAACGTTGCTTTAAAGAGGGTGGTCGCGCCACGTCGATAAAGCCGACTTAGGCCCGACGGTGTGGCGGGGCAAGCCCCCCAGAGCAATTTTTCACTAGGCCGTGAAAAATCACTCCGGCTCCCCCCGGCTGCTGCAATTTTCCCCCTGGGAAAATGTTTGCAGTGAGGCGCGGGATACGGAAGCTTAACAATTTCTTCGAAATTGAACCTTCCGGCCGCGACTCACTTCTTAATTTTTCGTCTTAACAATTTCTCCGAAATTGAAGCCAAAAATTAAGAAGCCTTAAAAGCCCGTCGCCTGTAAGTTTCGTTGTATTGTACAATACAAAATCTTTCTGTGAGATTTACATCTGATCGCGATATATTTCTGCCCAACACTGCCTTTCAGCTTCCAGTGCGTCCCGATAGGCATCATCGTCAATTCTGGTTCCCTTTCCTTCGGCATATTTCCTTAACGTTGCGGCGTCTTTATCATTCAGATAAGCGATATGTTCAAGTAAACCGCCAATCAATCTGCTTTCATAGATTTCATAATGAAGTCCGCAACCGCGATGTGCTTCTTTTTCAATTAAATCGTATACGACTGCTGCCGATATTCTGTCTTTATTTTTCGATTTAATATTCTTGATGAAAATATCATTTATCATGATTACCCCTTCGCGCTTTTCCTTTTACTGCGTTGAATGATAATTTTTGCATCTTCCGGGAAATTCAAATGCTGTCGGATTAGGTGGGTTTTGTAATCGCCAATTTCATTTATTGAACTGGAAGAAAGAGAATAAAACCCTTCACGATAAAACAGTTCGAGCACCGAGATAGCCAGAATCAGGTTTATAACTGACTCTATATTTTTGGATAACGATTCAAATATAACTTGCACGGTGGCAAGATTAATACTGGTGATAATAGAAGGATCATAGATACAGTAGATAAAAGCTATATACACAATTGCCCGTGGCAACAGATAAATGACGTTTGTCAGACTACGCAACCATTGATAAATCAGAGTGGCGACAAATCTATAAAAAGGTCTGGACGTCAGGGTGCGGTAATGAATATGTGACAGGTCTTTATGCGTTATTGATGTTTGCGTAATGCTATTCCCTCTTTCCACCCTGACGGGGATGATAGCGCTACTTTTGTCATTGCGCAGAATAATAACAATGACAGCCCACGTGATGACAGGGAACAGAATAATGGGTAACATAATAATTCTCCTGCGTTAACTTTTTTTTGCGGTATTTCTATTGGCATAAATATGTATTAGCAAGCTAATACCTAAGGGAACCACAACAGCCAGTATAATAAAAACAGTTGTCCCGCTAAGTGAAAGCAGGTCGTCTATTTTGTTTACCCAGCTATCAGGGGTTCCAGCGCAGCCGAGACAATTCATGATATTATCCTCTTACGCGTCCGAATTTAGACAAGATTTTGCTGATTGCTTCCGGGTCTGCCGCTTTGCATTCGCCTAAAAACTCCTTGCGCATATCGAATGTTTTTCCCGGATTAAAGCGGTGATGTTTTTTAAATGCATTGATTTTAAAAAATGCTTTCTCTGCGTTGCTGCATTCACTGCCGCCGCTGTTACCCGTGGCTTTTCCGTACATACACAAAACAACTTCGCACGGGTCGGCTGCAAATACCGGGGCGGAAAATCCAGCGGCCAGGCAGATGATGCCCGCCGCGATTGCGGTTCTTTTCATGGTTTATTCCTTTTTTAATTGTGTTGGTGGGGGTTACTCTGGCTTTGTTCGGGTATCGTTCGTTCTCACTATGACTTTTTTAATGCCTTTGTCCTGTAATTCTGCAAACCAGCCTTTTAATAATTCATCATCCAGCGTCAGTACCAGGCGAGCGGCGATATAAAGAAATTTACTTGCATCCAGAACAACCAGCATGACATTTTCGCCCGGTAATGTGATTTTGGGTTTTCTGGCTACCCCTGCTTCGGTAAGAAGCTGGTTTATTTCAACCATCTTGTCATGCGTCATGGTGATTTGCAGAGCGTCAGTTTCATTCGTAGCGCTATTTTTCCTGCACGGATAAACCAGCATCTGCGTAAATCCAGTATGTTGTAGTTGTGGTAACACCTGCTCTCCTTAACGCGCTAAATACACGTCTGTTTCATTACACGTCAGGCAATGGATTTTTGGCTGGTACTGAATAACCCCTTTCGCGCCATGTTTTCGCAGCCAGTTTTTAACCGTGAAGAATGACGCGCCGCCTGGCGTTGCTACCACAATGCGCGGAGAGTGAGCGACGGCGTAATACACCTCCGGGGTGTATACCGTTTCACTGCCATTGAAAGCATAGAGTACCGTTGACCATCGTCCTGACACCGCCGGGGCGGTGACAGTGACGTTATTGTCGCTCCACTGCGGCAACGTTCCGTTCATCGGTGCAGCGGGTTTATCCCATTCGACGGGGGTCGGCGGCGGCGGTGATGAACATCCGGCCAGCAGGAGTGCAAGCACAACAGACGCGATAGCTGACAAAATTCTCATGCTTTCATCTCCTCAAAATACTGGTTACGGTGCAGCGGGCGGAAATAAATGTCGTTCATCCGGCGCACGTTGCCATCGAGATCGATACTCACGATCACGTCCAGGCTGTCCAGAATTTTGCGGAGCAAAAAGCTGTATGGCAGCCCGGTACACTGCGGATTTTCTTTGCAGCGGGTGATAAAGCCGTCCACCGCTTCCATTGCGGAACCGGCATGAATGGAGGTCATGCTTCCTTCATGGCCGGAACCCGTGATTTTGATGAAGTCCCAGGCTTCTCCGCCCCGGACTTCCGTCAACAGGATACGGTCAGGGTTCATACGGTAATTCCAGCGCAACAGACTGGCCGGGGTGACGATAGCGCCTTTTTCATCGGCTGATTCAGACGGGTAGAACAGGTGCACGTAGTTTTTGTGGATGAAGAAGGTGATCTCCGGGTTGTCCTCGATGGTGACGATGCGCAGATGGGCGGGAATGTAGCCTATCAACGTCTTCATATAGGTGGTTTTCCCGGTACTGGTTTCGCCGGCAACGGCGATCGTTTTGCCGTACTCGACGCACTTTTCCATGAAGCGCGGAATGTTTTTTGTATTGTACAATTCAATTAATTCATCATCGTGCGTCCAGACCTTCTCCGCTCCCGTCACGCGGTTATAGAAACCCGCGTCGATATACGCCTGATGCGGGATTTGTACCGTTGACGGCTTGCGGATGGTGATCGATACCGTATTGCGCTCACAGGCCGGGGGAACAACCACCTGGCAACGTTCGCCAGATTCCAGCGTAGCCGACAGCCCCGGCTTAATGTCTTCCACGTTGTCGCCCTGGTGTTTTGCCAGGCAGCGGGCAAAGTCGTAGCAGTCCTCATAGGTCAGCGTGACGGCGTGC
>OFEI01000048.1_pt1 | contig 22043 bp, 19 predicted proteins | sample 1521041 | NCBI WGS metagenome assembly OFEI01 (sample SAMN05335687, study PRJEB24111) | insect metagenome | biome: ENVO:00009004; isolation source: gut from larvae fed green and black olives | host: Bactrocera oleae | place: Israel | collected 2011-11
TTTTGTTGTTTTGTTTTTTTTTAGTGTTACGGCGACCACCGACATCTACACGCTTTCCGTACACGCCGCGCTTCCGATCTATCAATTAATGATCACTCGATAGGTCGGCCGTTACGGCATTAGATGGCCTTTTTTAAACGGAAAACATAACTAGTTAAGCTACTCTAGAATCGATAAATATAATTTAAATATATGAATTTAAGGGGTTTTATACTGTTATCGGGTTAGCAGTCAGATCATGGAAATACTTTTAATTTCATAATGAATTTAATTTAAGTAATCGATTTTTAACAAAAAATAAATTTTTTCTTAGCATGTGTTTTACTGGTGATAGTAATCTATGCAGTAATAAGAGTTAAACGCTTAATGAACGATTTTGGATAAACTAATAAAAAATTCATCAAAATTTTAATTGCATTATCAGTTTCATTTAACTATTTTCTTAGGGTATAAATTTCACTAGGAATATTCCTAACAAAGTATTTCTCCCCATTTACAAGTGGGGAAAGGTATTTGTGTATAGCAAAAATAAAAAATAATAACTTTCACCGCATCGAGGTTAATTCCATGATCAATATAGTTGCTTTATCGAAAGATAAGGGAAGTAGTTACACTGTACACTCTCCCGTCGTTACGCTTGATTCAGCTTCTATATTGAAAATATCGGTGAGTCGTGAGGAAATTCGAAGTTTTACACGGATTAACAACGATTTAATAATCGAACTCACCGATCATGAAAAAATAACCATCAAAAACTTCTTTTCCGTAGATTCTAACGGACAACATAATGATTTGGTTTTAGAAGACCCCCACAATGGAGCCTTATGGTGGCTCGAAAACCCAGGTACTGATGCGGCTAAATATACTTCGATCGATTCGTTAACCGACGTCGGTGAACATGCTGTAAACAGCGCACATACTGGTGCTTGGGTGACGGCTGGGGCCGCTCTACTTGGTATCGGTGCCATGTTATTAGGCTCGTCAAACGCCCATCATAGCGACTCAAGAAGCGATAATACCGAATCTAATTCTGGCATTAACGACACCCCACCCGCAGAGACCGACGGCGATACCAGTTCAGGCAACCCCTCCAGTTCAAACGACGGTTCGCACTCCGGTTCAGATGGCTTATCTCCTCCCAACGATTTAGCTTTATCTCATGGCGGCTTGACCCTGACTGGTAAAGGAGAGGCGGGAACAAAAGTAACGGTCACCAATGATTCAGGTGAAACGATAGGCTTAGGCGTAGTTGGAGCTGATGGCACTTTTTCTGTGACGCTGTATTCGCCTCAAACAAATGGCCAAGTATTGAATGTCACGCTGACAAATGACCAAGGCACTGTATCACCCTCCACGAGTATTACAGCGCAAGATACGACAGCACCCGCACAACCCAGCGATATTCATGTCAGTGATGACGGTGTGACGGTAACCGGTAAGGCCGAAGTGGGCTCAACCGTTACGATCAAAGATGCCGATGGCCACACATTAGGCAGTGCAATGGTGGGTAACGACGGTACTTTTACCCTTACACTTCCTACCGCGCAAACTAATGGTCAAACCCTCAGCGTCATTTCGACTGATCCTGCCGGGAACACTTCAACGCCAGTAACGGTGACTGCTCACGATACAACTGCGCCGGCTCAACCGAGCGATATTCAAGTCAGTGGTGATGGTGTGACGGTCACCGGTAAAGCCGAAGCGGGCTCAACCGTTGCGATCAAAGATGCCAATGGCAACACGTTAGGCAGTACAACGGTGGGTAACGACGGTACTTTTACCCTTACACTTCCCACCGCGCAAACTAATGGTCAAACCCTCAGCGTCATTTCGACTGATCCTGCCGGGAATGCTTCAACGCCAGTAACGGTGACTGCTCACGATACAACTGCCCCGGCTCAACCGAGCGATGTTCAAGTCAGTGGTGACGGTGTGACGGTCACCGGTAAAGCCGAAGCGGGCTCAACCGTTGCGATCAAAGATACCGATGGCACTACTCTCGGCAGTGCAACAGTAGCGGCGGATGGTACCTTTAAGGCAACGTTAGATCCGGCACAAACCAACGGTCAGACCTTAAGTGTCACGGCTACTGATACCGCGGGTAACCCGTCTTCGGCAGCGACGACGACGGCACCAGATACGACAGCACCTACCGCGCCGACTGATGTTCAAGTGAGTGGTGATGGTGAGACGGTCACCGGTAAGGCTGAAGCAGGTTCAAAAGTTACTATCAAAGATGCTGATGGCACTACTATTGGTAATACGACGGTAGGCTCAGATGGTTCATTCACTGCGACCTTAAGCCCGGCACAAACTAATGGTCAGACGCTAAGCGTTACGGCAGCGGATGCCGCGGGTAACACATCCTCAGCAGCATCGGCTACTACGCCAGATACCACCGCGCCAGCCGCACCGACTGATGTTGTTGTCAGCGATGACGGTGTGACGGTCACCGGTAAAGCCGAAGCGGGCTCAACCGTTGCGATCAAAGATGCCGCTGGAAAGACTCTCGGTAGTGCAACGGTAGGCGCAGACGGTTCATTCACTGCGACCTTAAGCCCAGCACAAACTAATGGTCAGACGCTAAGCGTTACGGCAACGGATGCGGCGAACAACCCGTCTTCAGTCGCCACGACTACAGCACCAGATACGACAGCACCTGCCGCGCCGACTGTTGTTCAAGTGAGTGGTGATGGTGAGACGGTAACCGGAAAGGCAGAAGCGGGCTCCACAGTTACTATTAAAAATACCGATGGCACAACTCTCGGTAGTGCAAAGGTAGGCGCAGACGGTTCATTCACTGCGACCTTAAGCCCGGCACAAACTAATGGTCAAGCTCTCAGCGTTATTTCGACTGACCCTGCCGGGAACGCTTCAACGCCAGTCACTGTGGCTGCTCACGATACGACCGCGCCAGCTCAACCGAACGATGTTCAAGTGAGTAGTGATGGTGAAACGGTGACCGGTAAAGCCGAAGCAGGCTCCATAGTCGCTATCAAAGATGCCGATGGGAATGCTCTCGGCAGTGCAATAGTCGCTGCTGACGGAACGTTTACTGCGACCTTAAGCCCAGCACAGACAAATGGTCAAGCCTTAAGTGTGATCTCTACTGATAACGCGGGGAATACCTCAACACCAGTAACCGTAATCGCCCAAGATACAACCGCTCCGGCACAACCGAGCGATGTTCAGCTTAATGACACTGGGACCACGATCACCGGTAAAGGTGAAGTTGGCTCAGCGGTCATTGTCAACGATGCGAACGGTAAAGAGTTCGGCTAACCCCGGCTCAAGGCCACCACCGCTACGCATTACCTGCTGTAGCAGTCCTTCTAACGCTGGCGAGAGACCGATGACTTGGATAACCTCATCGTCATTGAACCACTGCTGAGTGATGGCTCGCCCTAAAGCAACGCGCACGCTACTCGTTAATTCCATGCTATTTTGGGTGAGGCTAGCCTGCTCGGTGAGCGTTTCCAAAATCGTACGCATATCACGGATAGATACCTGCTCGGATAATAAATTCTGCAACACCTTATGGACGGTTGTCAGAGAAAGTAACTCAGGGATAATCCCGTCAGTCAGTGCAGGGAGCGTTTTCGCGACATGATCGATTAACTGTTGCGCTTCCAACCGACCGAATAACTCGCTCGCATGATGACTTAGGAGGTGGTTAAGGTGTGTGGCAATCACCGTACTGGCCTCCACCACCGTAAAGCCGAGGGCTTGGGCTTGCTCCTTCAAGGCGCTATCGATCCATACTGCCGGTAAACCAAAGGCCGGATCACGCGTCGCCTCACCGGGAAGATCGGTGTGAGCGTTGCCTGGATTGATGGCTAGCCACCGCCCCGGCCATACGTCGCCATCGCCGATAGTGACCCCCTTCAATAAAATACGATAGTGCGCTGGGGTTAACGATAAGTTATCGGAAATATGGATACCAGGCGGTAAAAATCCCATCGTGGTCGCGAACTTCTTGCGAATTCCTCGAATACGACCAGGTAATTCGCCTTGCTGTAATTCATCGACCAAAGGGATAAGCCGATAACCGACCTCCATCGCGAGCGCATCTTCAATGACAACATCCTGCCAACTGGCCTCTAATGGCTGCGTCTGTTCGGGTAATAGCGTGGCCGCTTCCTCCCCATCCTGACTGGCCTCCTTTCCTTTCACCCACCAGGCAACGCCTAGCAGTAATGCTGTAAATAAGAGAAAAACTCCGTTAGGCATGCCCGGGACTAGGCCGAGTAATCCGAGTACCGCCGCACTCAAGACCATCACCTGCGGGCGACTAAATAGCTGGCTGACCATCTGTTCACTGACGTTGCTATCATTGCTAACGCGCGTAACAATGACCCCTGCTGCCGTCGAAATCACGAGTGCCGGGATCTGTGCAACCAAACCATCACCGATCGTTAATAGCGTATAAGTATGTGCGGCCTGACCCACCGAGAGATCGTGTTGCACCACCCCCACCAACAGACCACCGACAATATTAATCACCATAATGATGATCCCGGCGATCGCGTCACCACGTACAAACTTACTGGCACCGTCCATGGAACCATAGAAGTCTGCCTCTTGCGTCACCTCTTGGCGGCGCTGTTTAGCCTGCTCTTCCCCGATCACGCCAGCATTTAAGTCCGCATCGATCGCCATCTGTTTACCTGGCATCCCGTCTAAGACAAAGCGTGCACCGACCTCTGCGATCCGTCCTGCCCCTTTGGTGATGACCATAAAGTTAATGACGATAAGAATAATAAATACCACGATGCCGATAGCAAAATTGCCCCCGACTAAAAAATGGCCGAAGGCCTCGATGACCTGTCCTGCCGCAGCCTCTCCGCTGTGCCCCTGCAACAAAATAATCCTTGTCGACGCAATATTTAACGCTAAGCGTAATAACGTGGCAAATAGCAGAATCGTAGGAAAGGCAGCAAACTCTAGCGTCCTGCGCGTGAACATAGCCACCAACAAAACCATTATTGATAAGGCAATATTGAAAGTAAAAAATAGGTCCAGTAACACTGCGGGAAGCGGTAGGACCATCATCGCTAAAATCAATAAAATAAGGATTGGACCCGCTAAGATTTGCCAATCAATATCTTGCCAACGGCTAGGCAGGCGTAAACGCATAGATAACTTATTCATCATCATACTTCTCTAGGTCAAAGATCATCTCGGTGGGTATCGGTACTGGCTGGGGCCTATCGGGTTTAGGTCCTCCCACTTTACGCCAGCGGCGGATCTGCCAGACCCATGCCAATACTTGGGCAACTGCCGTATAAAGTGCCCCTGGGATAGGATCGCCCACCTCGGTATGCCGCCATAATGCGCGGGCAAGCGGCGGAGCCTCAAGCGTGGGGATACGATGTTCATGGGCAAGGTGGCGAATCTTCGTGGCTATCTCCCCCCGTCCTTTGGCGACCACCTGCGGAGCTTGCATCTTGCCCTCTTGATAGAGCAAGGCGACCGAAAAGTGGGTAGGGTTAGTCAGTACGACGTCGGCACGCGGGACATTTTCCATCATGCGTTGTCGTGCCACGGCGCGCATCTGTTGACGAATGCGGCCCTTAAGGTGAGGATCCCCCTCCTGTTGTCTATACTCATCACGGATCTCTTGACGTGTCATACGCAATTTCTTGTGGTAGCTATAGAGCTGCCAAAACACATCAAAAGCGACCATTGGCGTTAACCCAAGAACCACCCATAACCAAATCACGACTAATCCTTTTCCACCCTGCTTCAACGCTGGCAGTAAAGGTTGATGGAGGAGACCCAGTGTTTCACGTTGCTGATGCCATAAGACCGTCAGTAAAATGGCTATCACGATACTGGCCTTTAATAATGACTTGAGTAACTCGGCGCCCGTCTGAGCACTGTAAAACTTCTTCATCCCCGTGAGTGGATTAAGCCGCGAGAACTTAGCTTGTAAGGCCTGTGGACTCAGGTTTATCCCGCCGATCACTAGACTCGCGAGGATCGCTACCCCCCACAAACTCCCCCCAAACGGTAGGAAGAGCTGTAGACTACAAGGAAGTAACGTCAAGGGAGAAGAGCCTAACGGATAGGCATTGAGCTGCGCGAGATCAAACTGCCAACTGTAATGTACGAGGCGCACTAAGGCCTGCCAACTCCGCGGTAAATAGATCGTCAGCGCCAACAGTCCCGCCAATAGAAGTAGCATCGAGGTCAACTCCCTTGATCGAGGGATATCCCCCTCTTCGCGCGCTTTCTCTATGCGACGACTACTGGGCTCTTGTGTTTTATCGTCGTTATCTTCGTCAGCCATCACTATCTCCTGACCGGTGAAAGACGAGTAGAGTGCCAGAACCTACGCGAGCCGATGACTAAAGAAGAACATAGAACTGAGGCTTATTAGACCCATAATGGCGGATCATCGGGAAGTCGGGGCGACGAGTGTCGACCCGATGATGCTTAAAAACCCAGGCTATCGAGTAGATCATCGACTTGCGCTTGGTCGGCGATTACGCCACTGGCCGTGGTGTCGATCTGTGGGCCGTTTAGTAGATTATTTTTTTGGGTAGGCGTATTGCGGGTATTTTCAGGAATATTATCCAGTAATACCATCAGTAACTGCGTCTCGATTTGTTCGACGACATGCATCATTTTCTTAATAACTTGTCCGGTCAAATCCTGAAAATCTTGCGCCATCATAATATCGAGGAGGAGCTGATTGGTTCTCCCAGTTATCGCAGGGATACTGGCCAAATACTCACGAGTTGCCATGACCAGCGCTTTAGCTTGTTCGAAACTTTGCGGCGCGGCAAACCACTGATCCCATCGTGCTTGTAATTGTTCTGCCTGCTGTTTCAAATGATCTTGCTCAGGCTGAGCCTGTTCGACGCAACTTAATACACGATTTGCGGCTTGGCTCGTCATCTCGACAACATAGGTTAATCGCCCGCGTGCATCGGGGATAGCATCGGCGGCATCGGCAATCGCTTGTTCGAGGCCGAGTTCGCGTAGGCTATCGCGTAACATACGCGTAAGCGCCCCCAGACGTACGATAATGTCTGACATTGCGTCATTATCGTTTGACGGTAAGGGATGGCTCATAATAACTCCTTACATTGAGTATTTTTCGAAGATTTTAGTGAGCTTTTCCTCTAGGATCGCAGCAGTAAACGGCTTAACCACATAGCCACTGGCTCCAGCCTGCGCGGCGGCGATAATATTCTCCTTCTTTGCCTCTGCCGTCACCATCAATACGGGGAGCTGAGCAAAGCGTTCCTCCGCACGTAACGTTTTAAGTAACGCTAAACCATCCATATTCGGCATATTCCAATCTGAGATAACGAAATCGATATTACCGGTTTGTAATTTACTCAACGCATCTTGCCCATCTTCGGCTTCTTCTACATTGGTAAACCCGAGTTCTTTTAATAAATTACGGACGATACGCCGCATCGTCGTAAAATCGTCGACAACAAGAAAATTGAGAGACTTATCTGCCATGACGCTTTCCTTATTCGTGTGAATGAGTGTGTATTACTTGAACAATCTTAAATTCGAATCGCTTGCCCTGACGCTAAGCGATTGATCATATGTTGACTGATTTCGTTGAGATGAGTGACTTCACTGGCAGCATCCAATAAAACCGCCTCACGCGGCATGCCATAGACCACACAACTCGCCTCATTTTGTGCAATCGTCCAACTCCCCGCTTTTTTCATTTCTAACAGTCCGGCCGCACCATCGTTGCCCATTCCTGTGAGTAACACGCCTACGGCATTTCGACCCGCACAGGCCGCCACCGACTGAAACAGTACATCTACCGCGGGTCGATGGCGGTTAACCGGAGGTGTATTCAGTAAGCGAATTTGATAGTTAGCGCCAGACCTCTCGAGCTGCATATGCTTGTCGCCAGGGGCGATATAGGCATGACCAGGGAGCACGCGCTCTCCCTGTTCGGCTTCCTTAACCGTAATCTGACAGATGCGGTTAAGCCGTTCAGCGAAAGAGTGTGTAAAGCCGGCGGGCATATGCTGTGTAATCAATAGCGCTGGACAGGCAGGCGGTAACGGTTCGAGAACGTGTCGTAGTGCCTCCGTCCCGCCGGTTGAGGCGCCAATCGCAATAATTTTTTCACTGCCAATAAGGGTGTTCAGCGACACGGGTTTAATACTGGTACGAACTCGTGCTAGCGGGAGACGGGCCTGTGCGGCAGAGCGGATCTTGTCACAGATTTTTTCGCTGTATTGCGTGATCCCATCGCGGATCCCCACTTGTGGTTTCGTGACAAAATCAACCGCCCCTAATTCTAGTGCACGCAGCGTGACCTCCGAGCCTCGTTCGGTCAACGACGACACCATGACTACGGGCATTGGTCGCAAACGCATCAGCTTTTCCAGAAAATCGAGGCCATCCATTTTCGGCATTTCGACGTCTAGGGTAAGCACAGTTGGATTATGTTGTTTAATCAGCTCCCGAGCGACTAGCGGATCCGGCGCGGTTGCTACCATCACCATATCTTTTTGACTATTTACAACCTCTGTCATCAATTGGAGAATCAAAGCGGAATCATCGACACAGAGTACCGTAATTTTACTCATTTTTTTCCCTCCGCAAGCCGGTAAACGGTCTGGCCCTGTAGTACAAAATCGCTACTTAATTGGCTGAGATTCTCTGAATGACCGGCGAATAATAGCCCTTCAGGCTTTAGCACTTTTACCATCCGGCTGAGAATGCTCTGCTGCGTTTTCCTATCAAAATAGATCATGACATTGCGGCAAAAGATCACATCTACCTTCTCTTGCAGTTTCCATTCTGCCGCTAACAGATTCTGCGAATAAAAGTTGACCATTGCCGCCAGTTCTGGCCTCACTCTGACTAAACCATTATGTTCTCCAGTGCCTTTCAAGAAATAGCGTTGTAACTGGTCAGGCGTCAGCATCGATAGGTTTTCCTGTCGGTAGATCCCCTGCCGCGCTTTCTCTAAGACCTGCGTATCAATATCGCTGGCGAAGAGTTGAAAGCGTCCCGGACCGAGTCCTAGGGTCTCAGCCAAGGTGATGGCGAGTGACCACGGCTCTTCCCCGGTTGAGGCGGCACAGCACCATAAGGTGAAACACCCTCTATGATGGCGGGCATATTCCGCTAAAATCGGGAAATGATGTGCTTCACGGAAAAAGGCCGTTAAGTTCGTCGTTAAAGCATTAATAAATGCTTGCCATTCGCTACTCTGCGGATTCTTCTCTAGAAACTGGATATAGTGACTAAAATTGGTTAAGTTGCATGCTCTGACACGGCGCAGTAAGCGGTTATAAACCATCTCTTGTTTATGGGCGGCCAATACAATTCCAGCACGCTGATAGATCAGCGCCGATATTTTCTGAAAATCATCCACCGATAATGCGTAACGTTCATGGTGTCCAGTCGCCCCTATCGCGATGACGTTGGAGGGTTTTTTCTGCATAATCCCTTTTTCTCTCTAGCCAATGGGGGTAAACTTTCCTACCGTTCAACCCCATTTCCTTTGTCGATTAAAAACTTTCCCAATCATTGCTCTGGGTTGTCTGGCCTACGCTGACTGCTGGACTAGCCGGTAACGTATGTATCGACGTGGCAGAGTTAGTGGCGCTTATCGAGACGGTATGGCCTACTCGAAACACGGCTACTGCCTGTTTGAGTAAACCGGCCTGCTCTTCCAACGCGGCGGCGGCGGTCGCTGACTCTTCGACGAGTGTGGCATTTTGTTGTGTCACCTGATCCATTTCGGTAACAGCGGTACTCACCAAATCGATACCGCGACTCTGTTCTTCAGAGGCCGACGCAATTTCACCCATAATATCGGTGACGCGGGTCACCGCGTTAACGATCTCACCCATGGTAACCCCAGCATTTTCAACTAACTGCGAGCCTGAATCGATACGGTTCACGGAGTCTTCGATCAGAATCTTGATCTCTTTAGCCGCCTGCGCACTGCGTTGAGCCAGATTGCGGACTTCGCCAGCGACCACTGCAAACCCTCGGCCTTGCTCACCCGCTCGCGCTGCTTCTACCGCCGCGTTCAACGCCAGAATATTAGTTTGGAAAGCGATCCCGTCGATCACACTCGTGATGTCTGAAATTTTCTTCGAACTATCGGCGATGTCTTTCATGGTCGTGACGACATTATCAACAACATTTCCTCCATGACGCGCAGTTTCTGACGCATTTAAGGCTAGTTGTGAGGCTTGGCGAGCATTCTCAGCGTTTTGTTTAACAGTCGCGGTCAGCTGTTCCATACTCGATGCCGTTTCTTCCAGCGAGGCGGCTTGTTCTTCGGTACGTGCCGATAAATCATTACTTCCATTCGCAATCTCGCTCGCGCCGCTAAAGATCGACTCTGAGCTATCACGTACCAAGCCTACGGTATGCTTTAGCTCAGCTTGCATATGCTGGACGGTCGTCAATAATTCACCCATCTCATTTTTACTAATGACCTCTATCGTCTGGGTTAAATCGCCCCGTGCGACGTTTTGAATATGATGAATACAGGCATATAGCGGCTTGAGTAATACACGGTGAATACCCACCCATGCCATAAAAATCACCAGCAAGGTAACGGCAATAAAGACGCCAGTGAGAATCAATGAGTTTTCATACTGCTCACGGCTATGTTTGATGCCAATTTCGACCTCTTTTTCATTTTTTTCGTACCATTGATTCATCTTGGTCTCGAAAGTTTTCTGCTTATCCATCACCGGTGTGGTCATGAACTCCTTTGTTTTACCTTCTCGTAGCAGCGCTAATAAAGTATTTAACCCATTACGGTAATCAATAAATGCGCGACCCATCGCATCAAGTTTCGCATCTTCTTTTTCTTTATCTGTAAAGGTATTCCAAAAGGTTTTATATTCAGTATCCGCCTGTTGAATATTATCCTCCGCACCACTTAAAAATTTTGCTATCTTCTCTCCAAAGTCAACCTCTTTCGCACTTTGTAAGGTGTAGATCATCCCGAAATTAATATTTGATCGCGCCTCTAATAAATAGGAAGTTGCATCTGAAATACTTTGCTGCTGAATACGTAACGTCTGATTTTGTGAAAATATTTTTTGGTTACCCTTCGACATCTCCAAAAATAGCCCGCTACTTATAACTTGTATTACGCCCATTATTGAAAGAATTAATAATAAACTGGTGACAACTTTAAGCTTACGTAACATAGGATCCCCTATCGTCCTTTTTTATAATGACCATATCGGCCACTGCATCCATTTCTTTACGGCTATTACGACGAGAGTCTTAATTGATATGCAGTTGGTCAACTAATGCCATTTCAGCACTACTCAATAATTTATGGATATCCACCAAAATTAGCATTCGTTCCCCATAAGCTCCCAAACCGGTGAGATATTCAGTGGATAGCGTGACACTAAACTCTGGGGCGGCACGGATATCGTCAGGCGTTAGCGCTAAGACATCCGATACCCCATCCACGACGATGCCCACCACCCGTTCTGCTAAGTTCAGTACGATGACCACTGTATTTTCGTTATAAGTCACGTTTTCTTGCGAAAATTTAATCCGTAAGTCGATGATAGGAACGATGACGCCGCGTAGGTTGGTGACCCCTTTAATAAACCTCGGTGTATTAGCGATTCGGGTAACTTGGTCATAGCCTCTGATTTCTTGAACCTTTAATATATCAATCCCGTACTCCTCTTTTCCTAAGGTAAAAATAAGGTACTCTTGACTCTTATTTTCTTCATTAATACTTTCCATAACAGTCCCTGTCGATTAACTTTCGCTCTTAGAAGAAATCTTTTCGCGATGGATGGCTTGTAACACTGGAATATCAACTATAAAAGCAACGCTACCATCACCCATAATTGTTGCGGCAGAAATACCCGGTACACGGCGGTAATTACTCTCAAGATTCTTCACTACCACTTGATGTTGCCCCATTAAGTAATCGACCAATAATGCAAAGCGTTTACCGGCATTTTGTAAAATAATTACAATACCTGCGGTAGGATTTTCACGAGCATCATTAATATCAAATATCTTAGCTAACGAAATCAGTGGAAGATATTCTCCTCTCACCTCTAATACCCGTTCGCCTCCCGCTAAATATTTTAATTCTGCCGATCGAGGTTGTAGTGATTCCATTACCGCATTGACGGGTACGATAAAGACTTCGTTCCCGCTTTTCACTGACATCCCGTCCAATATCGCGAGGGTGAGCGGGAGTAAAATACGAATGGTCGTACCTTTTCCAGGCTGGGTAGCAATTTCAACATGTCCACCCATATCCTGAATATTCCGTTTCACCACATCCATACCGACGCCTCGTCCCGACACATCGGTGACTTGCTCGGCAGTCGAAAAACCGGGGGCAAAAATAAGCTGGGCGATCTCCTCGTGGCTCATTGATTCCTGCACGGGAATACCTGAACTTAACGCCTTCTGGTAGATCTTATCAAGGTTCAACCCTGCACCATCATCGGTCACGTCGATACAGATACTGCCACCACGATGCTCTGCACAGAGGACTAAATTCCCCTCTAGTGATTTGCCCGCACTGCGTCGCTGTTCGGTAGATTCGATACCATGATCCAGGCTATTACGGACTAAATGTGTAAGGGGATCGATAATTCTCTCGATCAAACTTTTGTCTAACTCCGTCGATCCTCCCTGTAACGTTAATTCGACTTTTTTATCCAGTTTTGCTGCCAAGTCGCGTACTAAACGCGGAAAGCGACTAAAGACGTACTCCATCGGCATCATACGTATCGACATGACCGATTCTTGCAAATCACGCGCATTACGCTCGAGCTGGTTCACGGTATTAAATAGCGCGCCATGTACCGTCGGTTCTAATTCCGAGACATGCTGTAACAACATTGATTGGGTGATGACTAATTCACCCACCAAGTTAATCAATTGATCCACCTTCTCGACGGCCACACGAATACTGCCACTATCAGGAGCCTTGGGGGTTGTGCTGGGGGGAGCCGCGGGACTTGGTCTGTGCGGTGTTAATGCTAGCCCGTTCTCGAATTGACTTTCCTGAGTCGGCGCTGCAGCGTCCGGTTCTAGAAACGTAATCTGATCTTCATTAATGATAAAACAGAGTACCGCAACCAACGCCTCACGACTGACTCCCTCAATTATCGCCTCGATACAATCTTTGTCCTGCCTAAGTAGCGTAACCTTCCCGAGATGATGGATTTCTTGCAGCAATAACTTGACCTCCTCCCCTTTTAACCGCGACAACCTGATACGCGTAGTCATTTCCATTGTCGTGGCTGGGGCGGTCTCTTTTTTCTCACTGGTAGCCGTGGACGGCTCGAGCGCTATATTACGTAGCATCTCGCAGATAGAGTTGAAGATTTCTTCATCAGGCAGTGAGGCGTTCTTATAGGCATTCAGTTGATCTTGCATGATGTCTTTAGTTTCCAGAAAAAGATCGATAATTTGCCGAGTTAATCGCAATTCACCCCGGCGCGCATTATCGAGAATATTTTCCAAAATATGCGTGGTTTCTTGAAGAAGGGTGAAACCGAAGGTCCCGGCTCCCCCCTTAATCGAGTGTGCCGCCCGGAAGATAGCGTTCAGCTGTTCTGCATCGGGATCCGCGGGATCGAGCGCCAAGAGGTGCTGTTCCATATCGGCCAATAATTCATCCGCCTCATCAAAAAACGTCTGGTAAAAATCCGAGATATCCATTATCTATTCCTTACCCTCGGTCGGTTTATGATGTGCTTTATCTGGCGCTAACGTTGGCGCGACGATCGCCTTCTCAAGTTCACCGGCGGCCGTAATGGTGACCGCTTGCGCCTCATTATTTTCCTTTTCGATATCACTTTGCGCTTCATGTGTAAGAATTAATAAACTAATGCGTCGATTCTCCGGTGCATCCGCCGGCGCGTCTTTTATATTCATCGTGTCTGACATCCCGATAATGCGTACTATTTTACCTTCCGCTAACCCTGCTTGAACGAGCTCGCGTCGCGACGAATTCGCACGTTGGGTAGAGAGTTCCCAATTACTAAATCCTCGGTCGCCTAGCAGGTAAGGTGAATCGTCGGTATGGCCTGCAATACTCATTTTATTAGGCACATCATTAAGGATCGGCGCCAAGGCCTGTAAAATTTCCGCCATATAGGGCTCAATCTTCGCACTACCTCTAAGAAACATCGGACGCTGCCGGCTATCGACAATTTGTATGCGTAATCCGCGGGGGATCATGGTAATAAACAGGTGGAGACGTAATGCCTGTAGCCGAGGATCGGAGATCAGCAGCTGATCTATTTTTGTTTTAAGCCGCTGCAACGTCCGGCGGTCACGATCTTTTTCCTTGTCATATATCGCCGACTTCCCTATGCGCTGCGCAGAGGAAACAGTGTGCCCAGCTTCACCACCGGGGATCACCGTCGTCGCATCACTCTGATGTTTACCCGGCGAAAGCGCCTCGCGCAATGGCATCCGAAAGTAGTCGGCTAAAGACTCTAATTGCTGCGGATCGGCAATCGAGATCAGCCACATCACCATAAAAAAGGCCATCATTGCGGTCATAAAATCGGCATATGCAATCTTCCAGGCACCGTGATTCCCATGCCGTACATGCTTTCTCTTCTTTTTGATCACGATGATGGGTGGCTTAGAGTCCTTCATTCTTAATTTGTCTCCGCTGCACGCGTCCCGGGCTTATTATTGCGGACAAAATCCTCCAGCTCGGCGAACGCTGGCCGTTCTGTGGTGTAAAGCACCTTACGTCCAAATTCGACGGCGACTTGTGGCGCATAACCGTGCATATTTGCAAGCAGCGTGACCTTGATACACTGGAGCATTTTGATTCTTTCGGCTGATTTCTGGCGCATGACCGTGGCGAGGGGCGATACAAACCCATAAGACAGCAATATTCCCAAGAAGGTACCCACCATCGCCTGTGCAATGAGTTCACCCAGTTCTGCAGGCGGTCTATCCGCGGAGGCTAGCGCATGCACAACGCCCATCACGGCGGCAACAATCCCAAAGGCAGGTAAAGCATCGCCCACTGCGGCAATACTTTGCGCGGGAACGTCGCTTTCATCCTCGCAGGTCTCAATCTCCTCATCCATTAAAGACTCTATCTCTAGAGCGCTCATATTCCCGCCAATCATTAGCCGTAGGTAATCGGTGAGAAAATGCAACAGAAGTGGGTCTGTAGTCAGCTTCGGGTATTGGCTGAACAACTCACTTTCGGTAGGGTCTTCAATATCTTTCTCTATCGATAACAGCCCCTGCTGTCTCGATTTAGACATAATATTGAATAATAAACTCATTAAGGAAAGGTAATGCTGTTTGGTGTAATGAGAACCACGAAATAACGTGGGCAAGGAGGCAAATGTCTTTTTTAAGGCCTTAGCATTATTTCCAACGAATAAAGACCCTATCCCTGCACCAGCAATAATAATTAATTCCGACGGCTGATATAATGCTCCCATATGGCCACCCACCATGGCGTAGCCACCGAGAATCGATGCGGTTACTATAATATAGCCAATAATTATAAACACAGTCACTCCTAACAAGGTGCATCCCTGACATACCGAACAAAGGAGTTACTGGGAATTATATTATGTAAATATAAAATTAATTATTCATAATATTCCATAGCGCAATCCTTCACTCTCTTCTCCTTCTTTATCGGCATTTAAATAAAAAGGTTTACGTTTTTTTATCGCCCGGGAAGGAGGCTGGCATAAGCTACACACAAAGCTACCTTTTGGCTGATGCGCATGATTAATAAATTTAGCCTGACAAAGTCGGCAGGGAGATAATTCGATCATTCCACTCTCAGCAAAGCGAATTAGCGTCCAGGCACGGGTAAGTCCCAATAAAGGTTCATTGGCCCCTTCCGCTACCGGACATTGCTCTAAATACAAGCGATAAGCGAGAATAAGACAATCGACATCTGTTTTATCGGTCGTTTTCCTCAGGAACTGCCAGGCGTGATAGAAGACTGTCGCATGGATATTATGTTCCCAAGTCATAAACCAATCTGTTGAAAATGGCAGCATTCCTTTCGGTGGAGGGCATCCTTTTATCTCCTTATACAAGCGGATTAATCGCCCTCTACTTAAAACCGTTTCGTTTTCCAGTAGTTGTAAGCGAGCACCTAGCCGGATAAGATCCATCGCGACACGGATATCATAGCCTTCTCTTAACACACTTTTTTCTTTCATTGTACCCCCCCTATTGTCTTAGGCGTTTACCACTGGTACGAACATTAAGTAAGTCACTGGCGAGTATTATTCCTGTGTGGATTTGCTGCAGATCATCCACCCTTGATTCTTGTGTCAATTTTTCAATGATATCGGTGTGTTTAAAACGTAACTTACAGATAAACTGGTTGGTTTCGGCGAGCTTAACCAGTTCATGTAAACTGAGTTCCATTATTTTTTCAGCTAGAGACTCTTCGATTCCCAAGCGATAAAATGCAGAGTATTTATCCTCTTTTAGCATCCTTTGAGCTAACAAAAGATACGATAAATTAATTCCATAGATTTGCTTTACAATGTCTGAATTATCCATATAGCCCTCAACTTATTTATAATATAAAAATTAAGAATAGTGCAGCGTCTACCTTATTATTTCTCATGGCATTAATAGAAGTTACCTTTTTATTGAAAGATTCACAATACACATTATTAAACATTTAAGTTTCATATTGATTTAGATCATATAGATAATATATGCCGTTAAAGATTTAAAGGTTTGAGGTTTATATAAAAACAACCAAAAAATAAAAACTTAAGTCAAAGATAACTGATCATTTTTTTAAAATAAGATTAAAATAGCTTCAATAAATTAAAATATAGACTTAGAAATTTGAAATTAAAAGAAAGCATATAGTCAAATATAAAGCATTCGATTACCTAAATTAGCCTATTTTTATATTTGTAATTTATCTTTTGCCACAAAGAGATGAATCGCCATCGTCCAATGTCGTAAAGCACAACAATGATCACCTTAAAAACTATACAATAAAAATTATAGTGATTATGAGTTTAATTAAGATTTTTTCATGTGGTAGTCCCCCACCTATCGTTAATCGCAGACAGATAAGGGACTGGGAGATAGCTATCTTATACAGAGATTTTATGGAGATCGTCGAGGAAAGTTTCGCGCCAGCGGGTGATGGTCTGATAATTTAAGATCGCCATCATCTTAGCGTGCCGTTCGACCCGTTCTTCACGTGGCATTATCGTCGCTTTATAAATAGCGCTAGCTACCTCGTCGCGATCATAAGGATTGACTAATAAGGCTTGAGTGAGCTCGCACGCTGCCCCGGCAAATTTGGAAAGTATCAATACCCCCGGGTTAGCCGGGTCTTGCGCGGCAAGATACTCTTTTGCCACCAAGTTCATACCGTCGCGCAAAGGAGTAATCAACGCGATATCGGTGAGTCTGAAGATCTTCATCAGTAAGCGGCGATCGAAGTGCTGATTCAAATAATAGAGTGGCGTCCAGCTCATCGTGCCATATTTACCATTAATGCGCCCGGTTTCTGTCTCCAGCTGGTGACGAATAGCTTGATAAGCTTGTACCTCACCCCGTGAAGTCGGTGCAATTTGCGTATAACGAATATTGCCGCGCTGTTCAGGATATTTTTCTAGAAAACTTTCGTAAGCCAGAAAACGCTCGGGAATACCTTTCGAATAGTCGAGGCGCTCGCACGCGATAATATTTTTTGCATCACCGAGCCCTTGACGGATAGCCTGCATCTTAGGAGGCAGCGGGCCTTCTGCTAATTTACGAATACTTTCTGGATCGATACCAATCGGGTAGTCATGGACGTGGAAGGTGTTGCCGTAAGCTTGATAAGTGCCTTTCTCCACGGTAACGAGTTCTGTTTCGTGGGCGATCGCGGCAAGGAATGCTTTCGCATCTTGTTCAGTCTGAAAGCCTAATAGATCGTAGGCCGTCATCAGACGCAATATTTCTTGGTAATCCGGTAAGGCCATTAATACTTCGGGTGCAGGGAAAGGGATATGCAAGAAGAAGCCTATCGGTTGTTTCACTTGCTGCTCACGTAGCGCCGCCGCAAAAGGGAGCAGATGGTAGTCATGGAGCCAGATAACATCGTCATTGTTGAGTAATGGGGTCAACTTTTCGGCTAATAGCTGGTTAACATGTAGATATCCCTCCCACGCTTCGCGTTGGTACTCGACCAGATCGAGACGATAATGGAAGGCGGGCCAAATAACCGTATTGGAGAATTGGCTATAGTAGAGATCATAATCGTTTTGCGTTAATGAGCAGGCTGCATAGGTAATATTTTTCTCCTGCTCGATCTGCAAGGGTTCTTCTTCCCCAGTAATTTTGCTGATCTCGCCATTCCAACCAAACCACAGACCGCCTTGCTCTTGCAGCGCATCCAATAAGCCTACTGCTAACCCACCTGCCCCATTTTTACTCTGGTCAGGGAGTGCAATACGGTTGGAAACCACGACTAATCTTCCCATGCTAAACACTCCTCAAGCTATCTATGTTTATCTTATAATTGATGAGATCGTCGAGCCACTCATAGACCTGTGTAACACCTGCTATACGATGTGTGGCCTCGCTCTCACCTGCACCGATTTTTATCGATACGCCCTGCTGCTGGTTGACATAGCGAAAGCCCGCCTCATCGGTGATATCATCACCAAGAAAGACCGGGATGCGCCCAAAAAAAGGAGCTGACGCCATTAAAAAACGAATGGCTTTTCCTTTATCGCAAGACCGCGGTTTGATTTCCCAGACACATTTTCCGGCCTGTACTTTGAAATCGGGATAGCGATCTACAACTGTGTTCGCGAGCGCCTGTAAGGGCTGTTGGGCATCAGGCGCTTGTCGGTAATGTAAAGCAAAGGCCATACTCTTCTTCTCGATCAGAACTCCCTTGAGAGCTCGCGTCTGCTCAGCGAGCATCTGCTCAATCTGGCTAAGCTGCTGGGTATCGATCGAAGCACGAGTCACCTTTCCATCCAACGTGCGGATTTCAGCACCATGAATGCCCGCAGCTCCCGCCTGTAGCGGACGGGTTAGCGTATCAATTTGCTCAAGAGGCCGCCCAGAAACGAAGGCTAATGCGCCACCGAGACGATCGCGTAATATCCCTAATTGTCCAATAACATGGGAGGGTATCGAAACATCCTGTGGCACCGTCTGGAAAGGGGCTAGCGTCCCATCAATATCAAAGAAGAATGCGTAGTCTGTTAGTTGGCGGGTTTGCCGCGGTTCGTTCATAAAAACTCACTATTATGGGTTACGCATCATGGTAAAAAGCGAACTTATCAGCGAGTGACCACTGTCGTTCGTATCGTTCACGGTTATGTAAATGTAAAGATTAAGAATATTCCATGATTCGTTAATGTTACTAAGTATAGACCTAATCTTTGACATTGCGCCGCGAATCAGAAAGTTACCCCATTCTGTCCCGTACCGATCGTCGAGTGCACGATCTGTACATGGTCACCGTCGAGACATTCCGCTACTCTAGTAGAGAGAAAAAACACAGTTAATGACGAGGTCAACATGGCAACTGAATACGCAATCATTGCGGGCGGCTGCTTCTGGTGTACAGAAGCCGTCTTTCAAAGCTTAATCGGCGTTTCATCGGTCGAAAGCGGTTATCTAGGAGGCAATACGGCACATCCGACTTACGAACAGGTCTGTACGGGAACGACAGGCCATGCGGAAGCCATCCGTATCGGTTTTGACCCACAGTTAATCAGCTATGCTGATCTGTTGGACGTTAGTTTCGCTACCCACGATCCGACGCAACTCAACCGCCAAGGTAATGATATCGGTACCCAATACCGTTCAGCGATCTTTCCGTTAGACGCGTCACAAAAGCTGGCTGCCGAGCAAGCGATTCAACGCGCACAGCAAGACTTTGCTCAGCCGATCGTGACCACTATCGAACCGTTCACTGAGTGGTATCCCGCAGAAGATTATCACCAGAACTATTGGGATCGCGTCGGCGAAAATAATGGATTCTGTATGGCGGTCATCCCACCTAAACTGCAAAAATTACGCAAGAAATTTGCTGAACGGGTTAAGGATTGAGCTGAAAAAGTGCGACATTCGGTCGAGTCGCTCAGGTCTTGAGCGGATAAGTAAAAAGCGCGAAATAGTGCTTGACCGACACGGGGTGACTCCCTATAGTAGCGCCCCGTTAGCGCTGTAAAGCGTAACAAACAATTTGGTGAGGTGTCCGAGTGGCTGAAGGAGCACGCCTGGAAAGTGTGTATACGGCAACGTATCGAGGGTTCGAATCCCTCCCTCACCGCCATATTCTATAGATGAGTAGTTATTCACTTATCTTGCTTAGTACGAGCACTAAGCCATAAACCCAGTGTAAAGCACTGGGTTTTTTTTCGTCTTCATTTCCAGATTTTTTAAGATAACAGATAAATATTCCGATAAAACAGCATATTAAAATAATTTTCCACTTTGCCGCTTGCGCCACTCAGGAAAATACAGATACTGTATATATTTACAGTATTAGTCTGAGGGACTAGTTATGCTCTATTATCAGCCCGTACTTGCTCGTACGATCCTTGAACTCCCCCTATTTATTAGTCGCATTCCTTGTGGCTTCCCGTCCCCTGCCCTCGACTACGTCGAACAGCGCATCGACCTGAATCAACTGCTTATTCGCCATCCGAGTGCCACCTATTTTATCAAAGTCAGTGGCGACTCCATGATCGAGGGCGGTATTGCTGAAGGCGATATGCTGGTCGTAGACAGCTCATTAACGGCTAAACAGGGCGACATCGTCGTGGCGGCCTTGGACGGAGAATTTACGGTGAAACAACTGATGTTACGCCCGACGCTCCAGCTACTCCCGTTAAATGCTGCCTATAGCGCCATTCCTATCGCTGATGCCGATAACTTCGAGATTTTTGGCGTCGTTAAACACGTGGTTAAGACATTCGGTGCCTAATGTTTGCCTTAGTCGATGTCAACGCGTTCTACGCCTCCTGTGAGACTATTTTCCGCCCTGACCTACGCGGTAAACCGGTCGTCGTGCTCAGTAATAACGACGGGTGTGTGATTGCACGGTCGGCAGAAGCCAAGGCCCTCAACGTGCGGATGGGTGAACCTTATTTTAAGTTAAGTCAGCAGTCTTTTGCACAACGCATAAACGTCTTTAGCTCTAACTACACGCTTTACGCCGATATGAGTCATCGTGTGATGACGCTCTTGGAAGAGATGGCTCCGCATGTCGAAATCTACTCGATCGATGAAGCCTTCTTAAACCTGAGTGGTATGGCCGCCTATTGCTCGCTCGAGGACTACGGTCAACGGATCCGCCAGAGAATTAAGCAGGAAGCTCATTTGTTAGTAGGAGTAGGCATTGCCCCGACCAAGACCTTGGCAAAACTGGCTAACTATGCCGCTAAAAAATGGATAAAAACAGCGGGTGTCGTCGATCTCTCTTCACCACTACGCCAACAGAAATTACTCCCCCTGGTCCCGGTTGATGAAGTATGGGGAATTGGGCGACGACTGAGCAAAAAGATGCAACAGCTCGGTATTGATACCGCCGCCGACCTCGCGAAACAGGATACTCGTTTCATCCGTAAGACCTTCTCGGTGATCGTCGAACGTACCGTGCGCGAATTACGCGGCGAACCTTGTCTTGCCTTAGAGGAGTTTGCCCCTATCAAGCAACAGATCCTCTGTTCCCGATCGTTTTCGCAGCGAATCACCGACTACGCACATATGCGCGAAGCCGTCTGTAGTTATGCGGTACGTGCTGCGGAAAAATTGCGGCTCGAGAAACAGTTTTGTCGCCAAGTCGGGGTCTTTATCCGCACCAGCCCTCATGCTGTCGGAGAGATCTTTTACGCCAATCAGCTGACAGGACAGCTATTAACCCCTTCGCAAGATACTCGCGATATCGTCCGGCTCGCCCTTTATTTACGGGGTCTGAAGCCCAATCGTACGAAAACGTACGCTAAGTGCGTTTTTTGAGCAATTAAAACCAGTTATTCAGTCTGCCTAGTCCGCACCAACTCCGTAAATGTTGCCACGTCCATCAGCCACGTTTG
>OFEI01000050.1_pt1 | contig 18875 bp, 15 predicted proteins | sample 1521041 | NCBI WGS metagenome assembly OFEI01 (sample SAMN05335687, study PRJEB24111) | insect metagenome | biome: ENVO:00009004; isolation source: gut from larvae fed green and black olives | host: Bactrocera oleae | place: Israel | collected 2011-11
CCTCCATGATGCGGTTGAGCATAAATTCGGTGAGTTCACGCAGAAAGTCCTCACCGCCGAGTTGCATCAGGGTGTTGCTGAATGTCATGCTGTTGTCGGCCATCGGTTGACTCCTTCTGAGATAATTGTCTAATTAACCATTACCTTACCAGATAAGCCAATGGCTCTCACCATCCTTCCAAATTTACACCACGTCCTAAGATTCTACCTAAGCAAAACAAAGGCTACGGCTGTGGCGACAGAGGGCGACTAGCCGCGCGCGGACGGACTACTCCGACCACATCCAACAGCCAGTACAGCAGCTTAGCGGCTACCACACAGACAGCAAAAATAATACAGAAGAATACCACGCGTGAAGCAAACGCATCCAGCCCCTCACGCGCCAAGACGATCATGTTAAACACCGCGCCAAAACAAAAGCTTTGCAGAATTGCGGCTTTGTAGCGGTTGGGTTCATGGCGGCCTTTGTCATACAGCCAGTCAAACCATTTGATAATCATGCCGACGGCAACCGCACCCAGCGGGATAAACAGCGCACCGCCCATCACCACCAGTGAGCCAATCAGCGTGGGGGATATCGCTAGGCCAGAGTGATTATCCAGTACTTCCCAGGTAAAGTAGTTCGTGCTGTTAAGCACTTCGGTTGGCCGCCCGTGCCACAGCCAGCTGGGGATAAACACGTATAAATCGCGCCAGATTGGGGCCAGCCCCTGAAAATCAATCTTGTCGTAGTTTTGCAGCAGCAGACCGAGATTCTCCCAAGGGGAAAAGGTATCTCGCGTCAGATAGAGGAAGGTGTAGAACGCCTCCGGACCGCTAACGTCGAGGTTATAGCGTTTGAGCGCCAGCCAGAACATGCCAACAATGCCGCCCACGCCCGCCAGCACCAGCATCCAGAGCGTGATCCAACCGCGAATAATGCCGATAAACAGAAACAGGGCGAAAGCGATGATGATATTGGCGCGCGTACCACCGACGATGGTGTAGGTCAGCAGACCAAAGCCGACGGCGGCCACGAGGAAGAACAGCCAGCCGCGTAAATCCTGCTTGAGGAAGTAAACCACCAGCATCGCCGGAATAAAGAAATAGAAGAAGCGCTTGAGCGCCACGCCGGAAACATCCGCAGAGAAAATCTGGCTGTAGCTGTGCAGCTTAAACAGCAGAAAGCCGTTATGCATAAAGAACACGCTGACGGTGCCCAGCGCCACCAGCGCCATCAGTCCCCAGCTCAAGTGGGCTTCAATACGGTTGATGGTAAATATCTGTCGTGCAGGAGCCGTGCTGCGCGCGCACAGCCGGGTTTTGTAGCTGACATAGTAGATCGCATAGAAACAGCCCGCCGACAGCAGCGCCTGTAACAGATACTCTGGCAGCACCACCTGCACGTCGAAGCCAAACACCAACAGGAAGGTCAGCGGAAAACCAAAGAAGAAGGTCAGCAAAAACAGCTGCGAGAAGAAGACGTTAAAGTTGAAGCGCACGCGCCTGAACTCACGCCATGTCAGCGTCAGGATAAATCCACCGCAGCACAGGTACACCACCAGCAAACCGGCGAACTCTAATAAGGTCATGCGCTTTCCCCTTCCACCGTTTGCAGCGCCTGTTGCCAGCCCGCCAGATAACTTGGTTCAAAAAAAACGATGCGGCTTTTATCTAGGCTCTGCAGCTGACGCCGCGCATCCGCGACCGTGGTCGCATCCAGCGCATCGCCGTTAAACAGTACCGGCACCTGCTGCTCAGCCAAGTCCTGCCAGAACGGATTTTTACGGTTCAACACAAACGGCACGTTGGCCTGCATCAGCAGACACAGCGTGCCGATCCCCTGCTGGCGCTCGAAGATAAAATAGCCGAGGTGACAGCGAGATAGCAGCTGTAAATAATTATCGAATGCCAGCTTTTCCGTCAACAGCTGCACGTGGCCCGGTGCAAAAAGCGCATCCGCAGCCGCGCGCACGCGCCCGATGTATGCGTTATTGTTGGCCGGGTAGCCCAGCGGCACCAGCACCTGCACCTCGTTGCCGAACTGCTGATAGATCTCCTGCAATGCCTGAATATGACGGTTGCTGGCATCCCCGGAATTACCGAGCAGGATGGTCAGCGGACCGCCAGCAGCCTGGCTTTCCAGCACGCTGTGCGCCAGCCGGGTCGGGAAGTAGAGCAGCGATGCGGGCATCCGCGGGAAGCGCTGGTGAAAATGATTGATGTCGCCACGGGTGGCAAATACGTGCCCCACGCGCTTTTGCGCCTGGCGCCGCAGCATATAGAACAGACGAAACTTCAGGCTGGCCGCATCTTCATATAGATCGGCCCCCCAGATATGCCAGTAAAACTGCTGGCGTGCGATCTTGCACGCCAGCAGTGCCAGCCACAAGCGTGGATTGAACTGCCCGTGGCAGAAAAAGCGCGTGCTGTGCTGCTGGCTGGCGATAGCGATCGTCGTCTGCGCTAGTTGCGCTTTGCTAGAGAACACGCGGATGACCAGCTGCGGATAGTGCCCAGCCAGCGTTGCCTGCCCGCTCACCACCCAAAACTCACGCGGGGCTGAAGATGGGGCAACCTCATATAAAACCTGGTTAAAAAAGCCCAGCACCGTCGCGTTGTGATGCGGAATATCTGAGCCTAAAAGATGAATTACTCTGGTCATACTCGCCTACGATAGATAATAAAAACGCCAGCACAGAGTGCAAAGTAAGCGATATAGGTCGCCATATATGCCTGAGCTGCGCCTGCTGCGCCGTGCAGCGGGATCAGCCAGCAGGAAAAACCGGTCAGCAGCACAAACTGTGCTGACTTCGGTGAGAATATAAAAACGCAGTGACGCTTTGGCGATCACTAGGTAGCCAAATACGTAGCAACCGACTTTCAGCACATCGCCGATCAGCGGCCAGACGGTGAAGCTGACGGCGGCGGCGGGCAGTACGAAGCGCAGCGATTTGATGATCTCACGCGAAATCTCGGCCTTCGTCTGCAGGCAAGCCAGCGTCGGCAGCAGATAGACGCTGAACGAGGCGGTAATAAACTGCAGGTAGGCATCTGAAATACTGCTCACCCCCTGCCATAAACCAACCTGCTCCCAGCCCGCGTGCTGCGCCAGCAGGTTACGCATCATCATCCACGCCACCGGCAACGTGACTGCGGTGATCAGCGCCATCAGCGTGAATTTACCTAGGCTGCGCGCATACTCCGGCCGCCACTGCAGCAGCAGATAGCGCATCGGCAAATGGTCACGCCGTGCCAGTAGCCACATCGCAGGCACCACGACCAGAGCCGGGACCATGGTCAAGCCCACCAGCGCGCCGCTATAGCCACCAAGCCAGTAGCAGACAAACCACGCTACCACCCCGACCACGCTGCCGACAATCAGCGCCAGCGCGTTGCCTGCGGCATCGCGGAAGCCTTTCATGATCGCCGGCGCGAGGTTAGCCCAGGCGATACCTATCTGCAGGAAAGCGGCGATGCGGATCACCTGCTGATACTGCTCATGGCCAAACAGCGCCCGGCTTATCGGCGCAGCAAACAGCAGGAACACGGCAGCCAGCAGCAGCGCGAATCCGAGCACCATCGCCGAAGTCGTGCCAAGAACCACGCGTAGTTCTGCTGGCTGCTGCTGAGTCTGCGCAACATATTTGGTCACGCCGTTGAAAATTCCGGCCCCCGCCAGCACACCAAGCACGGTGATCAGCTGGCGGAAGTTACCCGCCTGCCCAACGCGCGCAGGTACGTAGGTCACTGCCAGCATTTTTACCACCAGCAGCCCGGCAGCAATCTTTAGCAGTGTGGAAACGGCCATCCACACCGACGCTTTTGCCAGTGACATATCAGGAGAAATAGCTCAGCAGTGAACCGATCACCGTTTTCTGATTGTTATCAGAGAGGTTATAGAACAGCGGCAGGCGCAGCAGGCGTTCACTCTCGATCTGGGTGGAGCGATCAATACCGTGGAAGCGACCAAAATGCCTACCGGCAGGAGAGCTGTGCAGCGGAATGTAGTGGAAAACCGCGAGGATCTCGGCCTCTTTCAGCCAAGAGATCAGCGCGCTGCGGTCATCCTGATCGCGCAGCTTGAGGTAAAACATATGCGCATTGTGTTCGCAGTTTGCCGGGATGACGGGCAGCTCGATGCGCCCGCGTGCCGCTAGGGGCTGCAGGGCATCATGATAGTTCTGCCACAGCCGCAGGCGCTGCTGGTTGATGCGCTCTGCTGACTCAAGCTGTGCCCAGAGATACGCGGCCTGCAAATCGGCCATCAGATAGCTGGAGCCGATATCGCGCCAGGTATATTTATCCACCTGACCACGGAAAAACTGGCTGCGGTTGGTGCCTTTCTCGCGAACGATCTCCGCGCGCTCGACTAGCGAGGCACCGTTGACCAGCGTCGCTCCACCTTCGCCACCGGCCGTGTAGTTTTTGGTTTCATGAAAGCTGAAGCAACCAATATGCCCGATGCTGCCGAGCGCGCGACCTTTGTAGGTTGACATCACGGCCTGCGCCGCATCCTCCACCACCCACAGCTGGTGCTTTTCCGCCAGCGCCATAATGGTGTCCATCTCGCAGACCACGCCCGCATAGTGCACCGGCACAATCGCTTTGGTCTTATCGGTGATCGCCGCTTCAATCAGCGTCTCATCAATATTCATGGTATCCGTGCGCACGTCGACAAAGACGATGGTCGCCCCACGCAGCACAAAGGCATTGGCCGTCGAGACAAAGGTGTAGCTCGGCATGATCACTTCATCACCGGGCTGAATATCAATCAGAATCGCTGCCATTTCGAGTGAAGCGGTACAGGAAGGGGTGAGCAGCACTTTACGACTGGCGAAGCGCTGCTCCATCCACTGCTGGCAGCGACGGGTAAAACCGCCATCACCGCACAGTTTGCCGCTACCCATGGCCGACTGCATATATTCAAGTTCAGTTCCCACCACCGGCGGCGCATTAAACGGAATCATAGCGTTTCCCTGTATAACCAGTATGCGGTGCGTTCAATCACGCCGCCGCAGCGAAGATAAAGACACAACGCAGCGAGGTTGCCCGACTGCGTGGCGACGTGAAGTCGTGTCAGGCAGCGCGCGCGGCACCAGTCGTTAGCCGCATTCATCAACCGATGCCCGATGCCCAGCCCCTGAACCGCAGGTACAACCGCCAGCAGGCCAATGCGCGCGGTGCCGTCATCCAGCTCACGCAGGGAGACAAAGCCCTGCATATTGCCCTGCTCATCCACCGCCAACAGGCACTGATGATCAAAGGTGCCGCGCACCGCGTTTTCCACCCACTGCGCATAGAAACGCCCGCTGTCGCCGGATGCATACCACGGGGCACGAAAACGACTAAAGGTGAATGCTTCTTCCGCGGCCTGGCGCAGTGCCGGAATATGCTCCGCGCGCGCAATACGCACGCCGGTCGGGCGCTCCACCGGCGTGATGCCCAGCATGCAGTCCGCTTCCCCTTCCACCGGGCGAAAACCGAGTGCACTGAGCGCATCCAGCTCCGCACTCTGCTGCGCCAGCACTTTGACCTGCACCAGCGGCCAGTCGTCGAGCTGCGCGCTATCCAGCTGATGCTCACCGCCCAGCTCCAGCAGCGCACTCTGCCGGTTAAAGAACGTGTTCTCCCAGACGAGGGGTTTAAGTATCCCGTTCACAGCTCGAATATCTCATACGCCATACCCCTTTGGTATCCACAATCCACGGCTGATTCACACTGGCGGGATCGATGGTTTTAAACTGACGGTGATCGACCAGCAGCACCAGCACGTCGGCCTGCTGCAGGGCGTCATCCAGCGCCACCAGCGTGACGCTTTGCTGCAGTTTAGCAGGCAGCTGCTGCACGTTAGGTTCGACCACCAGCGTGCTGCCCTGATGCCAGTCGGCGATCAGTTTCGTTACCTGAACGGCTGGGCTTTCACGCAGGTCGTCAATATCGGGTTTGAACGTCAGGCCTAGGCAGGCAATTTTCAGCTCGCTAGCGCGCTTGTTGCTTCTCATCAGGCAGTCGGCAACCTGACGCTGCACCTGCTCCAGCACCCAATGGGGTTTACCGTCATTCACTTCGCGCGCCATGCGGATTAACCGCGCCTGCTCGGGATTTTGCGCCACGATAAACCACGGGTCGACGGCGATGCAGTGCCCGCCAACGCCCGGGCCGGGTTGCAGTATGTTCACGCGCGGATGGCGGTTGGCGAGACGGATTAGCTCCCAGACGTTGATATCCTGCTCGGCGCAGATTAACGACAGCTCGTTAGCGAAGGCAATATTGACGTCGCGGAAGCTGTTCTCGGTGAGCTTACACATTTCAGCGGTGCGCGAGTTGGTGACCACGCACTCACCTTCGAGAAAGATATTGTACAGATCGCAGGCGCGCTGCGAGCAGACGGTCGTCATACCGCCAATCACCCGGTCATTTTTAAACAGCTCAACCATCACCTGACCCGGCAAGACGCGCTCCGGGCAGTAGGCAACCTGAATGTCCGCCTGCTCACCCGCCTGATGTGGGAAGCTTAGGTCCGGGCGCGCTGTCGCCAACCATGCGGCCATCTGCTCGGAAGCCCCCACTGGAGAGGTGGATTCGAGGATCACCAGATCGCCCTTTTTCAGCACTGACGCAATGGTCTCTGCCGCCGCCTGAACATAAGCCATATCCGGCTGATGCTCGCCTTTAAACGGCGTAGGAACGGCAATCAGAAATGCATCTGCAGCCTGTGGCTGAGTAGCGGCACGCAAATAGCCGCCGTCGACGGCGGTTTTCACCACGCGATCGAGGTCCGGCTCGACGATGTGAATGTCGCCACGATTGATGGTCTCTACCGCGTGCGCATTAATATCGATTCCAAGCACCTGCTTCTGCCGGGAGGCAAAGGCAGCGGCAGTGGGCAGGCCGATGTAGCCCAGCCCGATAACAGAAATGGTGTTGAAACTCATAATGTAATCCGGTTGTGTTTAAGCGCCTGCACAATACGCTGGCAGGCCAGTCCGTCTCCGTAAGGATTATGTGCGCGGCTCATGGTGTACCACGCTTCCTCATCGGTAAGTAAACGGTTGACTTCGATAACAATTTTCTCACCATCGGTGCCGACCAGCATCACCGTACCGGCAGCAACCGCTTCCGGGCGCTCGGTGGTATCGCGCATCACCAGCACCGGTTTGCCCAGCGACGGCGCTTCTTCCTGAATGCCACCGGAATCAGTGAGGATTAACCAGGCGCGATCCATCAGCCAGACAAACGGCAGGTACTCCTGCGGCTCGATCAGAATAATGTTGTCGATCCCACTTAGAATGCGGTTAACCGGCTCGCTGACGTTGGGGTTGAGATGAACCGGGTAAACGATCTGCGTATCGGGATGCAAGCGGGCAATTTCCGCCAGCGCATTACAGATACGTTCAAATCCGTCGCCGAAGCTCTCACGGCGGTGTCCCGTGACCAGAATCATCTTTTTGTTCGCTGCCAAGAACGGATAGCGCGCCGCAAAACTGTTACGTAATGCATCGTCACTCAGCACGCGGTCACGCACCCAGAACAGCGCGTCGATCACCGTATTACCGGTGACGAAAATGCGCTGGGCAGGCAGATTCTCGCGCAGCAGATTTTGCTGCGAACTGGTGGTTGGAGTGAAGTGGTAGCTCGCTAGGTGGCCCGTCAGCGTACGGTTGGCCTCTTCCGGCCACGGCGACCACAGATCGCCGGTACGCAGCCCGGCCTCCACGTGCCCTACGGGAATACGGTGGTAGAAAGCCGAAAGGCTGGCGGCAAAAGTGGTGGTGGTGTCACCGTGTACCAGCACCACATCAGGAGTGAAATCGGTAAATACCGTTTTCAGCCCTTCCAGAATACGGCTGGTGATCTCGGTTAACCCCTGCCCCGGCTGCATAATATTAAGATCGTAGTCCGGCACGATTGAAAACAGCTGCAGCACCTGATCGAGCATTTCCCGATGCTGTGCCGTCACGCATAAGCGTGACTCGATACCCTCTTCCTGCGCCAGCGCATGCACCAGCGGTGCCATCTTAATCGCTTCGGGGCGCGTGCCAAAAACTGTTAATACTTTCACCGTGACTCTCTTAATTCGCTCGTGTTTAACAGCATTTATTGCCCCTTTCTAAGACGGACCAGAACCGTTCCGGCACCCAGCAGAACCCCTACAGCGCCCCACATAACCATCAGCAGCATGCGGCGTGGGCTGTCACGCTTGACCGGCTCCTCCGGGGTGCGCAGGTAGCGCCAAGTGTGGAAAGACGGCACCAGTGTTGGCCCAACATTTAGCGTCGCCTGCATAGCCCGATTCTGGTCATAGTCTAGGTCGTAAGACGGACCGCTGGCCTGCAGGTTTTCCAGACGCCCCTGCAGCAGCGGGCGCCCCAGCAGGAACAGTTCGGAATCCGGCAGCTGTTCGGAAGGCGTCTGGGCTTTCGACTGCTCAAAGCCCTGCTGCTGAACAATTTTTAACGCCTGCTGTACGCTGTTCACCTGACGGTCATAAATCGCTTTTGCTACCGCTTCCTGGCGTTTTATCTGCGTTTTTAGCTGAATGCTGAGGGCTGCCCAGCCTGCCGCCAGATCTTCATTCAGATGTACAGTGGCGCGCGCATTGGCGAAAGCCACGTACTGGCGCAGCAGCTTGTTGGCGTCGGCGGCGGTCTCAGCCACCAGCATCACGGTATCCTTGATATTCTTGGCGCTGTCGGCAGGTTGCTGCTGAATATTGGCAATCAGCTCATCCAGCAGGGCTGCGTCTTCCCGCGCATTGCCAGTTTTTCGCTGCTTGAAATAGTCGGTCTGCACCCAGAAATCACGCCGGGTATCCCAAGCAAACAGCTGCATGATGAACTCCTGATACGCCTCATCCATCACCGTGGGTGGTGCTGTGGTCAGATTGCCGGCGCGGATATCAAAATTATTTAAGAACTGCTGCTGGGAGTAATAGCCGGAGAGCATGTTCACCGTCGGACGATCGATAATCGCGATCGTGCTCCATTTCGGCGTGACCAGCAGCGAGTAAATAAAGGCCAGTGCGGCAAACAGTGCGCCACCGGCGACAATCCAGAATTTACCGCGCCACAGCGTGCAGCAAAGATCACGAATATCTAGCTCGTTATCCGCCGCGTCAGGATAGGTCATATTTCAGGTTCCTTGTTGTCAGGCTTACTTAGTCAGTAGAAGTTTTCTTCTCGTTGTGGTTATTGAGCAGTCAGCGCTTCCATCTTTTAATCATGCGCGCAACGCGCCATGCCCGCTTGATGCAGTAGCCGTACAGCATAAAAGCTAGCAAGAAAAATACCAACATCGCCCATTCCGGGATAAAGGTCAGGTATTCGCCAAGCACACCCACCGCAGCCAGTAGCGCAGCAGCGGCGGTAATCAGGACAAACGCTTGGCGGGAGGTGAAGCCTGCACGCATGATCAGGTGGTGAATGTGCTGCCGATCTGCCGAGAAGGGACTCATCCCCTTGCTCAGGCGACGATACATAATTGCCACCATATCCATTAACGGAATAGCAATTAGCCACAGCGCGGTAACCGGGGTAATAGGATGGCTCGGACCCTGCGTGGTCGCAAGCAGGATCCAGATAATGGTGAAGCCAATCAGCGTGCTGCCGGCATCTCCCATGAACACTTTGTAGCGGCGACCAAACATGCCGAGGTTGAGCAAAATATATGGAATGATGGCTGCCATCATAATGAAGCACCACATCGCTAGGCTGCTCTGGCCATCCAGCAGCAGGATCACGCCAATAGCGAGGAAGGTGACGCAGGACAATCCCCCCAACAGACCATCAATGCCATCGACCATGTTGAAGGCGTTGATCGCGGCCCAGACGGCAAATAGCGTCAAAACATAGCCAAACGGCCCGACCACCAGCTCCCAAGGGCCGAAGATGTAGCCAAGGCTTAGCAGATAGAGTTTGGCCTTCATCATCATGACAACCGCCACGCCTGCCTGAACCACCGCTCGCGGTTTTACACTGATGTCGAAACGGTCGTCAAGCGCGCCGACAAATACCAGACAGCCCGCACAGCTAAGATACAGCAGGACGTTAGGCACATAGAAATTCGTCAATGCAAAGGCGAAACAGCTGCCGGCAAACACGGAGATGCCACCAACCAGCGGAATCGAGCCCTGATGTCGTTTGCGGTAGTTGGGTTTATCCATCAGTCCAACTTTAATAGCGGCTTTACGCGCGAAAAAAAGAAACGCCAATGAAAATAAAAAAGTTAGGACAAGCTCCGTACTCGTATTGAGTAAATTCACATTAACCAGCTCTCTGATAAGAATTGCGCAGTATTATAAGCAATTTTCATGCCATTAACACCCGTATAATTCTGATTCTATTCACTAGGGCGCGCATAATCAATGCAACCTATAACTTCGCCCTGTACCGCACATTAGCTCTAATTCTCCATAATCAGAATAGCCTATAGACCAAAAATAAAAAACGCCACGACTATGCGTGGCGTTACCCGAGTTTTCAGCTATTTATTGACGGCGGTAGTGTGGTCAAATGTCAATTTGACCGTTTAGCACCATCGGCAACCAACCTGTTATGAACGCTTCATCATATCGAAGAATTCATCGTTAGTTTTCGTCATCGCCAGCTTGTTGATGAGGAACTCCATTGCGTCGATTTCGCCCATTGGGTGAATAATCTTGCGCAGGATCCACATTTTCTGCAGCTCTTCTGACGTGGTCAGCAACTCTTCTTTACGGGTACCTGAGCGGTTGTAATCGATAGCAGGGAACACGCGCTTCTCAGCGATTTTACGCGCCAGATGCAGTTCCATGTTGCCGGTACCTTTAAACTCTTCGTAGATCACTTCATCCATCTTCGAACCGGTATCAACCAGCGCGGTGGCGATGATAGTCAGACTTCCGCCCTCTTCCACGTTACGTGCAGCACCGAAGAAACGCTTCGGACGATGCAGGGCGTTGGCATCCACACCACCGGTCAGTACCTTGCCAGAAGCAGGAACAACGGTGTTATAGGCGCGCGCCAAACGGGTAATGGAGTCGAGCAGGATGATAACGTCTTTTTTGTGTTCGACCAGTCGCTTGGCCTTCTCGATCACCATCTCAGCAACCTGAACATGGCGTGATGCCGGTTCGTCAAAGGTAGAAGCAATCACTTCGCCTTTAACCAGACGCTGCATCTCGGTAACTTCTTCCGGACGCTCGTCAATCAGCAGAACCATCAGCACGCAGTCTGGATGGTTGTAGGCGATGCTCTGCGCGATGTTCTGCAGCAGCATGGTTTTACCGGCTTTCGGCGGTGCGACAATCAGACCACGCTGGCCACGACCGATCGGCGAAGCCAGATCCAGTACGCGAGCGGTCAAATCTTCGGTAGAGCCGTTGCCACGCTCCATGCGCAGACGTGAGTTGGCATGCAGCGGCGTTAAGTTTTCAAACAGGATTTTGTTACGGGCATTTTCCGGTTTGTCGTAGTTAACTTCGTTAACTTTCAGCAGCGCAAAGTAACGCTCACCCTCTTTTGGCGGACGGATCTTGCCAGAGATGGAGTCACCAGTGCGAAGGTTAAAGCGGCGGATTTGACTAGGGGAAACGTAGATATCATCGGGACCGGCGAGGTAGGAACTGTCTCCAGAGCGGAGGAAACCAAATCCATCCTGCAATATCTCGAGAACGCCATCGCCGAAGATGTCTTCGCCACTTTTAGCATGCTGTTTGAGGATGGCAAAAATGATATCCTGTTTGCGCAAGCGCGCTAGGTTTTCCAGCCCCATATTTTCGCCGAGGGTAATCAGGTCTGAAACCGGCATATTTTTTAATTCGGTAAGATTCATAATGGTGGGTTCTTAAACTCGGGGTAAAACTTGAATTGTTTGTCATAAATGGTATGGCGAAAGATCCATGCCTGTCTAATTGGCTCTTGGTTCCGAAGTCCGCTCGATGATCACGTACAGGAAAACGCAGATCTGGAAGGAGGAGACGGTGAGGACAAAAAGCCAGAAATTCAGTAGATACTAACTGTCAGACTGCTGAATCTCTGTAAGATTATGATGAATATAGCGCTCAACAAGGAGTCATTCTATAAGGTGCAAACTACAAGGTTGGGTTTGTCGTGCTGCAGTGGATTTAACTTAGCACGCTTAATGCCGGGCGTCTAGCGGATAGATGAAAAATCAAACCGCGAAACGCCGGCAAGGCATGATTAGCCTAGGTTCGAGTTTAAGAACTCTTTAAGCTGACCTTTAGACAGTGCGCCGACTTTGGTCGCAGCCACTTCGCCATTTTTGAACAGCAGCAGGGTTGGAATACCACGGATGCCGTACTTAGGCGCCGTTGCTGGGTTTTTATCAATGTTCAGTTTAGCGATTTTCAGCTTGCCTTCATATTCGGCAGCCACTTCATCGAGAATAGGGGCGATCATCTTACAAGGACCGCACCATTCTGCCCAGAAGTCGACCAGTACCAAATCTTCTGCTTTCAGAACGTCGGCGTCAAAGCTGTCATCGGTCACGTGGGTAATTTTATCGCTCATGTTTACTCCAAGGGATTATCTTTACCTTTGATGTAGCATTAAGCAGCATCAGGCTGAGTTTATTGCACTGCTTTTATTTCACCGGATATGCTTTCGTAAAGCAATAGTAAGCTGATATTCTACCTCACTATGAGCAAAACACACTTAACAGAACAGAAGTTTTCCGACTTCGCCCTGCCCCCTCAGGTGATTGAAGCCCTTGAAATTAAAGGGTTTTATAATTGCACGCCTATTCAGGCGCTGGCATTACCGTTTACGCTCTCCGGGCGTGATGTAGCAGGTCAGGCGCAAACCGGTACCGGCAAAACGATGGCGTTCCTGACGTCAACGTTCCATCATCTTCTTTATCACCCTGCCCCGGAAGGTCGCCAGGTTAACCAACCTCGCGCGCTAATCATGGCACCGACGCGCGAACTGGTGGTGCAGATCCATGCGGATGCAGAACCGCTGGCGCAGGTTACCAAGCTGAAACTGGGCTTGGCTTACGGTGGCGATGGCTACGATAAACAGCTAAAAGTGCTTGAAAGCGGTGTTGATGTTTTGATCGCCACCACGGGTCGTTTAATCGATTACGCTAAACAGAATCATGTAAATTTAGGCGCCATCCAGGTGGTGGTACTCGACGAAGCTGACCGTATGTTTGACCTCGGCTTCATTAAAGACATTCGCTGGTTGTTCCGCCGGATGCCTGCCGCCAACCAGCGCCTCAATATGCTGTTCTCCGCCACCCTCTCCTTCCGCGTGCGTGAACTGGCCTTTGAGAATATGAACAACGCTGAATACGTTGAAGTTGAGCCGGAGCAGAAAACCGGACACCGTATTAAAGAAGAGCTGTTCTACCCTTCCAATGAAGAGAAGATGCGTTTACTGCAAACGCTGCTGGAAGAAGAGTGGCCCGACCGCGCGATCATCTTCGCTAACACCAAGCACCGCTGTGAAGATATCTGGGGCCATCTGGCTGCCGATGGTCACCGCGTGGGCCTGCTGACCGGCGATGTGGCGCAGAAGAAACGCCTGCGTATTCTGGATGATTTCACCAAAGGTGATGTCGATATCCTGGTCGCTACCGACGTTGCGGCACGTGGTCTGCACATTCCTGCCGTGACCCACGTCTTCAACTACGATCTGCCTGATGACCGCGAAGACTATATTCACCGTATTGGCCGTACTGGTCGTGCCGGTGCCAACGGTCACTCAATTAGCCTAGCCTGTGAAGAGTACGCTCTCAACCTGCCGGCGATTGAAGACTATATTGGCCATAGCATTGCCGTCAGCCGCTATAACAGCGATGCGCTGATGAGCGATCTGCCGCCGCCAAAACGCTTAACCCGAACTCGTTCTGGAAATGGTCTGCGCCGTGGTGGGAATAACAACCGCCGCAGCTGCGCACCGCGTAACCCTAACCGTAAACGTTCAGGTTAAAACGCCATGCTGAGCGTATCATCACTCTATGCTGCAATCGATTTAGGATCGAACAGCTTTCATATGTTGGTGGTGCGTGAAGTGGCTGGCAGTATCCAGACCATTGCCCGCATCAAGCGTAAGGTACGCCTAGCTGCCGGGCTTGATGCCAGCCACCATCTATCGGAAGAGGCGATGGAGCGTGGCTGGCAGTGCCTGCGGCTGTTCTCCGAGCAGCTGAAGGATACTCCCCCGCAGCAGATCCGCGTCGTCGCCACTGCCACCCTGCGTATTGCCTCAAACGCCGGTGAATTCCTCGTAGAAGCTGAGAAAATTCTGGGTTGCCCGGTCAATGTGATCAGCGGTGAGGAAGAAGCTCGCCTGATTTATCAGGGCGTTGCGCATACGACCGGCGGTTCGGATAAGCGCTTGGTGGTGGATATCGGCGGCGGCAGCACCGAGCTGGTCACCGGCAAGGGTTCGCAGGCCACTACGCTGTTAAGCCTGTCGATGGGCTGCGTTACTTGGCTGGAACGCTATTTTACTGATCGCCATCTTGGTAAAGAGCATTTCGAGCAGGCCGAACAGGCCGCGCGTGCGATGATCCGGCCGGTGGCCGATGCGATGTGCGAGCAGGACTGGCAGGTTTGCGTCGGGGCTTCCGGCACCGTTCAGGCACTGCAGGAAATTATGATGGCGCAGGGTATGGATGAGCGTATTACGCTGAGTAAGCTTCAGCACCTCAAGCAGAGCGCCATCCAGTGCGGCAAGCTGGAAGAGTTGGAGATTGAGGGACTGACCCTTGAGCGCGCGCTGGTTTTTCCGAGCGGGTTATCCATTCTTATCGCTATATTTAATGAACTGAATATCACCAGCATGACGCTGGCCGGTGGCGCACTGCGCGAAGGATTGGTTTACGGCATGCTGCACCTGCCGGTGGATCGCGATATTCGCAACTGCACGCTGCATAATATCCAGCGCCGTTTTGCTATCGATCCCGAGCAGGCTGACCGCGTGCGTCAGTTAGCCGATACCTTCGCCCGCCAAGTGGGGCAGAGCTGGAAGCTGGACGATCGCAGCCGTGAACTGCTGGATAGCGCCTGCCTGATCCATGAAATTGGTTTAAGCGTGGATTTCCGCCAGGCTCCGCAGCACTCTGCATATCTGGTGCGCCATCTCGATCTGCCAGGCTTTACCCCCGCGCAGAAAAAGCTGCTGGCAACGCTGCTGCAAAATCAGGTCAACAGCATCGATCTGGCGCTGTTAAGCCAGCAGAATGCCGTGCCGCCGCGCGTGGCTCAACGGCTCAGTCGCCTGCTGCGTCTGGCGATAATTTTTGCCAGCCGCCGCCGCGATGACACGCTGCCTGCGGTCCGTTTGCGGGCAGATGAGGACAACCTGACGCTGACGCTGCCGCAGGGCTGGCTGGATGCGCATCCTCTGCGCGCTGAGCTGCTGGAGCAGGAAGCGCACTGGCAGAGCTATGTGCACTGGTCTTTAGTCATAAACTGAGATCGACTACGCTCACGATGATGCCATATTGTCGCGAGTGGCTATTTCTTTGCTTTTGCTAGCTGGGCACGAATATTCGCTAGGTGGCTTTGCCCTTTCTGCATGCGCTCTTCCGCGCTGACGACTTTCCGCTCCGACTCCCATTTCAGCTCATCCTGCGGCAACTCCAGCAGGAAGCGGCTTGGCTCCGGGCAGATTGATTTACCATACTGACGACGCTCGCGGCACAGAGTAAACGTCAGTTCCTTCTGCGCACGCGTGATACCCACGTAAGCCAGGCGACGCTCCTCTTCAACGTTATTCTCGTCAATACTGCTCTGATGCGGCAGCAATCCCTCCTCCATGCCCACCAAGAACACGTAGGGGAACTCCAGACCTTTCGAGGCATGCAGCGTCATTAACTGAACCTGATCTGACTCTTCATCACTCTTGCCGCGCTCCATCATATCGCGCAGCGTGAAGCGCATAACGACCTGGGTCAGCGTCATCGGTTCATCGATATCGCTGCCCTCCAGCATTTCCGTCATCCACTGGAACAGGGTATTGACGTTTTTCATGCGCATTTCAGCCGCTTTCGGGCTGCCGGAAGTTTCAAACAGCCAGCTCTCGTAATCGATACCGCGGATCAGGTCACGTACCGCAGCCACCGGCTTGCGCTCTACCAGCTGCGCTACCTCCCGCAGCCAGTGGGTAAAGCGCTGCAGAGATTCCAGACCGCGCCCGGTGAGAGTCTGGCCGAGCCCCATATCGAAGCTGGCGCTAAACAGACTTTTATTGCGCTGGATCGCCCACTCGCCCAATTTTTGCAGCGTGGCCGAACCGATTTCACGCCGTGGCGTATTCACAATGCGCGTAAAGGCGCTGTCGTCGTCGGCGTTGGTCAGGACGCGCAGGTAGGCCAGCAGATCCTTGATTTCTGGACGCGAGAAGAATGAGGTGCCGCCGGAGATATGGTAAGGAATGCGGTTCTGCATCATAATTTTTTCAAACACCCGCGACTGATGGTTGCCACGATACAGAATCGCGTAGTCTTTATAACCGGTCTTATTGATAAAGTGATGGGCAATCAGCTCGCCGGTAACGCGTTCCGCTTCGTGATCTTCGTTATTGGCCGTCACCACCTTCAGCTCCGCGCCGTAGCCCAGCTCGGAGAACAGACGCTTTTCAAATACGTGCGGGTTATTGGCGATCAGAATATTCGCCGCTTTCAGAATGCGTTCCGAACAGCGGTAGTTCTGCTCCAGCTTGATCACCTGCAGCGCCGGGAAATCCTCCTGTAGCAGCACCAGGTTCTGCGGCCGCGCACCGCGCCAGGAGTAGATCGACTGATCGTCATCCCCCACTACGGTAAAGCGCGCACGGCTACCCACCAGCAGCTTTACTAGCTCATACTGGCTGGTGTTGGTATCCTGATATTCATCCACCAGCAGGTAGCGGATTTTCTGCTGCCAGCGTTCGCGCACTTCTAGATTGCGCTGGAACAGCAGGGTCGGCAGCAGGATCAGATCGTCGAAATCCAGCACGTTGCAGGACTTCAGATGGCGGTCATACAGCGCGTAACAGTGCGCAAACAGCTTATCGCGCTCCGATAACGCCCCGGCAGCCGCCCGCGATGGATCCATCAGATCGTTCTTCCAGTTGGAGATCGATGATATCAGCTGCTGCAACAGCGTTTTATCGTTTTCCAGCCACTCCTCGGTGAGGGCTTTCAACAGCGCCAGCTGATCTTCGTCGTCAAACAGAAAGAAGTTCGATTTCATCCCCAGCGCGGCGTATTCGCGCTTAATAATTTCCAGCCCCAGCGTATGGAAGGTGGAGATAATCAACCCGCGCGCTTCTTTGCGCCCCAGCGTCTGCGCTACGCGCTCTTTCATCTCACGCGATGCCTTATTGGTAAAGGTAACCGCAGCGATATGGCGCGCCTGATAGCCGCATTCGCGGATCAGGTGGGCAATTTTATTGGTAATGACGCGTGTTTTTCCCGAACCGGCACCAGCCAGTACCAGACAGGGTCCGGTAACAAATTCGACGACGTGTTGCTGACTAGGATTAAGACGCATAGATAGATAAATCACTCAATGAAATTGCGGTGGAGGAGAAAAACAGCGTGGTAGTATAGCCAGCGAAATCCCTGTGACTCAAGGTAACAATCATGGCAAAATCAGCACCTGTTAGCCCAGCTGGCTGACGGCGCTGATTTTGAGAAGCTGGCAAAGAAGCACTCTACCTGCCCGTCAGGTAAGAAAGGCGGCCACCTCGGTGAATTCAAACAGGGCACCTACGTGAAGGTGCGCAAGAACAGCTGGGTGGTCAGTGTGGCGGTAATAATCGCCTGCGCGGTCAAGCGCTGCCGGGTCCACTTCATGCGCAACGTGCTGAGCCGCGTCAGCAGGGCCAGCCAGTCGGTGGTGCGTGCGGCGCTACAGCAGGTGTTCGTGCAGACCGATGAGAAAAATGCCGGAGATGATGGACGAGGCGGAGGCCGATGTGCTGGCGTACTTCGGCTTCCCGAAAGCGCACCGGGTGAAAATCCACTCGACGAACACGCTGGAGCGCCTGAACAAAGAGGTGAAGCAACGTACCGATGTGGTGGGCATCTTCCCCGACGAAGAGAGTATAACCCGGCTTCTGGGGGCGGTCCTGACGGAGCAGAACGAAGAATGGCTGCTGCAGAACCGCTACCTGCCTCAGCACACCATGGCGGAGATAGACCAGACTGCTGAAGACGACGTAATCGACGCGTTGCCACTCAGCGCATAACAGGCTCATTACCGGACCGGAAGCCTGTAAGTGAATTTACACCACCTTGATGGTTAGGAGATTGAATCGCCTCTTCTGAGAGCGCCCAACCATGAATGTCAGAACGAACTATCCCTTTGATGCGGCGGTTAAGTATGAAAATGCAGTTTTTGTCGTGTTTTTAACCGGAAAGCCATTTTTCAGGCACACTGATCCGGCTTAGGCATCCGCAACCATCGCTTTTTCCCCATTCCACGCAACCTTTCCGACAGTCATGCCATCGCCTGCGTTCCTGCCTGAGCGCCGGCAAAACGCAGTCGGCCCTTGCACAGGATGCACTGGTACGGGTCCGTACCTAGAAAGCCCTTCATCAGCACCACAAACCCCGGCTTCTCCAGCTTTTCCTGCAGCGTCATCTCCAGCGCTTCGTAGACCTTCGGCAGCACCGATCCCCGTTTGCGGTTGGCCAGAAAGCCGAAGTAGCGCACCATCTTAAAATGCCGCGTGGGAACGTTGCTGATATAGCGCCCGATCATCCCTTCCTGGCTCAGCGTCTGGCGTTTATGCTTCCCCGTGCGGTGATCGAGGTAGTGGTGGACCACCGCGACACCGCCATAGTGCCGCAGGCGGGAGGCCGACACCGGCGGCCGCTTCAGGTAGCGGCCGAGGTATTTCACGCTGTGCCAGGCTCCCCGGGTCTTCTTCGCAAAGTGTACCTTCCAGTACCGGCCA
>OFEI01000051.1_pt1 | contig 18665 bp, 14 predicted proteins | sample 1521041 | NCBI WGS metagenome assembly OFEI01 (sample SAMN05335687, study PRJEB24111) | insect metagenome | biome: ENVO:00009004; isolation source: gut from larvae fed green and black olives | host: Bactrocera oleae | place: Israel | collected 2011-11
GGTCAGGCAGAATCATTTTATTTGGGGCATCCCCTAGGCGAGATGCGTCTGGTGAGCAGAGTCTTTGAAAGATAAGACCTTTCAATAACACGAAAGGCTAACTCATCAATATCTTTGCAACAGTGCCGTTTTTGTTTGGTACTCAGATTCATCGTATTTTTACTTACATTGGGATTGAAAACGGGACATTATACCACCATCTCTGGTGTATCACCACATCGCGGCAGAGCTGATTTGCGCGGTTTATTTATCGCTTACGTTGAATCATAGTTGGAAATTGTATGACTGGTAAAAAGCGTTCGACCAGTTCCAGCAGCTGGCTACAGGAACACTTTAGCGATAAATATGTGCTTCAGGCACAGAAAAAAGGGTTGCGCTCGCGCGCTTGGTTTAAACTTGCTGAAATACAGCAAGGCGACAAACTTTTCAAGTTTGGTATGACCGTGGTTGACCTCGGCGCGGCGCCAGGCGGCTGGTCGCAATATGTGGTAACGCAGATAGGGTTAAAGGGTCGCGTCATCGCCTGTGATATCCTGCCGATGGATCCCATCGTTGGGGTCGATTTCCTTCAGGGCGATTTTCGTGATGAACTGGTATTAAAAGCCCTGCTGGATCGCGTAGGGGATACCAAAGTTCAGGTTGTTATGTCAGATATGGCACCAAACATGACGGGTACCCCTGCAGTTGATATTCCCCGCTCGATGTATTTATGTGAGCTGGCGTTAGAAATGTGCCGTGATGTTCTGGCACCTAGCGGCAGTTTTTTAGTGAAAGTGTTTCAGGGAGATGGCTTTGAAGAATACCTGCGGGAAATTCGCTCCCTGTTTACGAAAGTAAAAATTCGTAAGCCGGACGCTTCACGCTCTCGTTCGCGTGAAGTGTACATTGTAGCGACAGGGCGAAAACTATAACCCTAATAGACGGGATCACAGCGATTCCAGATATGACGGATATATAGTACCCTACGCTGTCTGTTAACACAGTTGTAATATGAGGTTAATCCCTTGAGTGACATGGCGAAAAACCTAATTCTTTGGTTAGTCATCGCAGTTGTGCTGATGTCTGTATTCCAGAGCTTTGGGCCCAGCGAGTCGAACGGGCATAGGGTTGATTATTCAACCTTCCTATCTGAAGTGAACCGGGATCAGGTCCGCGAGGCACGTATTAACGGGCGTGAGATTAACGTAACCAAAAAAGACAGTAATCGATATACGACCTACATCCCCGTCAACGATCTCAAGTTACTCGATAACCTGTTGACTAAAAATGTAAAAGTAGTGGGTGAACCACCAGAAGAACCGAGTCTGCTGGCTTCAATCTTCATTTCTTGGTTCCCTATGCTGCTTCTTATCGGTGTCTGGATCTTCTTTATGCGTCAAATGCAGGGCGGCGGAGGAAAGGGCGCGATGTCTTTCGGCAAGAGCAAGGCTCGCATGCTTACAGAAGATCAAATCAAAACAACCTTTGGCGATGTTGCTGGTTGTGATGAAGCCAAAGAGGAAGTGAGCGAGCTGGTCGAATACCTGCGAGAGCCAAGCCGCTTCCAGAAACTCGGCGGTAGAATTCCGAAAGGCGTGCTGATGGTCGGTCCTCCGGGTACCGGTAAAACCCTGCTGGCAAAAGCGATTGCTGGTGAAGCGAAAGTGCCTTTTTTTACTATTTCCGGTTCTGACTTTGTTGAAATGTTTGTTGGTGTGGGTGCATCTCGTGTGCGCGACATGTTCGAACAGGCTAAGAAAGCCGCGCCGTGCATCATCTTTATCGATGAGATCGATGCAGTAGGTCGTCAGCGTGGTGCCGGTTTAGGTGGTGGTCATGATGAGCGTGAGCAGACGCTGAACCAGATGCTGGTTGAGATGGATGGCTTCGAAGGCAATGAAGGCATCATCGTTATCGCTGCAACTAACCGTCCTGACGTACTCGACCCTGCACTGCTGCGTCCGGGCCGTTTTGACCGTCAGGTTGTGGTTGGTCTGCCGGATGTTCGCGGACGTGAGCAGATCCTGAAAGTTCATATGCGCCGTGTACCGCTGGCGATGGATATCGATGCGGCAATCATTGCGCGCGGTACCCCTGGCTTCTCCGGTGCTGACCTAGCTAACCTAGTCAACGAAGCGGCTTTGTTCGCGGCACGTGGTAACAAGCGTGTGGTGTCGATGGTTGAATTCGAAAAAGCCAAAGATAAAATCATGATGGGTGCGGAACGTCGCTCCATGGTGATGACCGAAGCGCAGAAAGAGTCTACCGCGTATCACGAAGCAGGCCATGCCATCATCGGCCGACTGGTTCCTGAGCATGACCCGGTACATAAAGTGACGATTATTCCTCGTGGACGTGCTCTGGGTGTGACCTTCTTCCTACCTGAAGGCGACGCAATCAGCGCCAGTCGTCAGAAACTGGAAAGTCAGATCTCCACCCTGTACGGTGGACGTCTGGCGGAAGAGATTATCTACGGTGTGGAACATGTTTCTACCGGCGCGTCGAACGACATTAAAGTCGCCACCTCGATCGCGCGTAACATGGTTACGCAGTGGGGCTTCTCTGAGAAACTCGGTCCGTTGCTGTATGCAGAAGAAGATGGCGAGGTGTTCCTCGGCCGCTCCGTAGCGAAAGCTAAGCATATGTCTGACGAAACCGCGCGTATCATCGACCAAGAAGTTAAGTCACTGGTTGAAGTGAACTACAAGCGTGCCCGTGTCCTGCTTGGTAAGAACATGGACATCCTTCACGCGATGAAAGACGCGCTGATGAAGTATGAAACCATTGATTCTCTGCAGATCGACGACCTGATGGCACGACGCGAAGTGCGTCCGCCAGCCGGTTGGGAAGACTCTGGTAGCAGCAACAGCTCAGACAGCAACGGCACGCCAAAGACGCCGCGACCGGTCGATGAACCGCGTACGCCAAACCCAAGCAACACCATGTCAGAGCAGTTCGGCGACAAGTAAATTTGCCGCAGTAAGCTGTTATAATCGAAACCCCGGCGCTGACCGGGTTTTTTATACCTGCAAACCGGAGACGATTCGTTATGAAGCTGTACGCCCGAGATTCCGTGCTCGACCTTTCTCATCCTCACGTTATGGGGATTCTGAACGTCACTCCTGACTCTTTTTCTGATGGCGGCAAACATAACGAATTGATTCAGGCCCTGACCCACGCCAATGAGATGATTAACGCCGGTGCCACCATCATTGATGTGGGCGGCGAATCAACCCGCCCTGGCGCTGCTGACGTCAGCGTGGAGCAGGAGCTGGAACGCGTTATCCCGGTAGTGGAAGCTATCGCTCAGCGCTTTGAAGTGTGGATCTCGGTGGATACGTCGAAGCCCGAAGTGATCCGAAAATCGGCCCACTTTGGTGCCCATATCATCAACGATATCCGCTCCCTGCAGGAGCCGGGCGCGCTGGAAGCGGCGGCAGAGACCGGGCTGCCGGTGTGCCTGATGCATATGCAGGGTGAGCCGAAAACCATGCAGCAGGCGCCGCAATACAAAAATATTCTGCGCGACGTGGATGAGTTCTTTGTTGAACATATCGCCCGTTGCGAAGGGGCAGGGATCAAAAAATCGCAGTTGCTACTCGACCCGGGTTTCGGTTTCGGTAAGAATCTGTCGCACAACTATCTGTTACTGGCGCATCTGGCCGATTATCATCGCTTCGGACTGCCACTGTTAGTCGGCATGTCGCGCAAAAGTATGATTGGACAGTTACTGAATGTAGGCCCTTCGCAGCGCCTGACCGGCAGCCTGGCCTGTGCGGTGATTGCAGCAATGCAGGGCGCCCATATTTTGCGCGTACACGATGTGAAAGAAACCGTAGAAGCGATGCGCGTCGTCGAAGCTACACAGTCCGTAAGGGAAGAATAACACTATGAGTAACCGCAAGTATTTTGGTACCGATGGTATCCGCGGCAAAGTGGGTGAATCGCCAATCACACCTGATTTTGTGCTGAAATTGGGTTTTGCTGCCGGCAAGGTGCTGGCGCGCCACGGCTCGAAGAAAATCATCATCGGTAAAGACACGCGTGTTTCTGGCTACATGCTGGAATCCGCGCTGGAAGCAGGCCTTGCCGCAGCCGGAATCTCTGCGGCTTTCACCGGCCCGATGCCGACCCCTGCGGTTGCTTATCTGACCCGTACTTTCCGTGCTGAAGCTGGAATTGTAATTTCCGCCTCGCATAACCCGTTCGACGATAACGGCATTAAATTCTTCTCCACCGAGGGTACCAAGCTGCCGGACGACGTGGAAGAAGCGATTGAAGCCGAGATGGAAAAGTCGATCACCTGCGTCGAGTCCGTCGCGCTGGGTCGAGCCAGTCGTATTGTCGATGCTGCCGGGCGCTACATTGAGTTCTGTAAAGGGACTTTCCCCAGCGAACTGAGCCTGAACGGCCTGAAAATTGTGGTCGACTGTGCCAACGGTGCCACCTATCACATCGCCCCTAACGTGCTGCGTGAGCTGGGCGCTACGGTGATTGCTATCGGCGTTCAGCCAGACGGCATGAACATTAACAAAGAGTGCGGTGCGACCGACCTGCGTCTGTTGCAGGAGCGCGTGCTGATAGAAAAAGCCGACGTGGGTCTGGCTTACGATGGTGACGGCGACCGCATCATGATGGCTGACCACCTTGGTCAAAAAGTGGATGGTGACCAGATCCTCTATCTGATCGCGCGCGAAGGGCTGCGTCAGGGCCAGCTGCGCGGCGGCGTGGTGGGTACGCTGATGAGCAATATGGGCTTGGAGCTGGCACTGAAGCAGATTGGCATTCCGTTTGCCCGTGCCAAGGTCGGCGACCGTTACGTGCTGGAGAAGCTGAAAGAGAAGGGCTGGCGTCTGGGCGCTGAAAATTCCGGGCACGTCATCCTGCTGGACAAAACCACCACCGGCGACGGTATTGTGGCCGGCCTGCAGGTGCTGACCGCGATGGTGCGTAACCATATGAGCCTGCATGACCTGTGCAGCGGCATGAAACTGCTGCCGCAGATTCTGGTCAATGTGCGCTTTAGCGGCAGCCACACCCCTCTGGAAGATGCCACGGTAAAAGCCGTCACGGCAGAAATTGAGGCCGAGCTGAAAGGTCGTGGCCGCCTGCTGCTGCGTAAATCCGGCACCGAGCCACTGATCCGCCTGATGGTAGAAGGCGAAGATGAAGCGCAGGTCACCGCGCTGGCGCACCGCATTGCAGACGCGGTAAAAGCGGTTTAACGGGGCAATCAATTTAACAGAGGCGACCTTTTTTTCCGGTCGCACCGGGCTGATGATTTGCACTATTTCTCCAACGTTCGTATGTAATTACAGCGCTTTGCTGATTTTTTCTGCACTCAGCAACGGCGCATGAAATTGCTCTTGCACAGGCGGGCGCCTTTGGTTAGTATTCACACTCGCTTGATAAGTAGGTCGTCACCTACTTGATCAAGACTAACTAGATTGAAGTTTTTGATGTGCGGATAACGCGCAAGGAACGAGGTTGATTATGTACGAAGCTCTTTTGGTTATTTTCCTTATTGTAGCGCTGGGCCTCGTAGGTCTGATAATGCTGCAGCAAGGTAAAGGCGCTGATATGGGAGCATCATTTGGTGCAGGCGCTTCTGGTACGCTGTTCGGTTCTAACGGTTCTGGTAACTTCATGACCCGTATGACTACAGTGCTGGCAGCCCTGTTCTTCATTATCAGTCTGGTGCTGGGTAACATCAACGGTAACAAGACTCGGAAAGGAAGCGAGTGGGAAAATCTGACCCAGCCAGCGCTGTCCCAACAGACTACGTCAGCTAAATCGGCAGAGCCGGGCGGCGATATCCCGCAGTACCCAGTGACCGTTTCGACGCGACAGAAATAAGAAAGTCGCCCCTTATTGCCGTGGTGGTGGAATTGGTAGACACGCCACCTTGAGGTGGTGGTGCCCGCATGGGCTTACGGGTTCAAGTCCCGTCCTCGGTACCAAATCTCAGTTGTACTTGCAATTTATGCAAGTTTTGCTTAGTATTCAGACGCGGGGTGGAGCAGCTTGGTAGCTCGTTGGGCTCATAACCCGAAGGTCGTCGGTTCAAATCCGACCCCCGCAACCACTTTCCCTTAGAGTTTTTTAAAATATACTGTCTGCAGTACATCATGACGCACAGCAGCGATCTTGAAAAAGTTCTTTTGGACTGCGCCGAGCCGCCTTTAGCGGTTTACAGGGTCCAGTGACATTAAGCCCCGAATTTTTCGGGTTTTGGTTATCAGGAAGCAGAATCACTGGGCTATAGGCCCTTTTTTTACGTCTTGGGGGCAAGATTGTCCACATTAGAGCAAAAATTAACAGAGCTGATCTCAGCACCGGTAGAAGCGCTAGGCTACGAACTGGTTGGTATTGAGTTTGTACGCGGTCTCACATCCACCTTGCGCATCTATATCGATAGTGAAGATGACATCAATGTTAATGATTGTGCTGATGTGAGCCACCAGGTCAGTGCGGTATTTGACGTCGAAGACCCGATCACCGTGGCTTACAACCTCGAAGTTTCCTCGCCTGGCCTTGACCGTCCAATGTTTACCGCAGACCATTACGTGCGATTTATTGGCGAAGAAGTGAGCTTGGTTCTGCGTATGGCGGTTCAGAACCGACGCAAATGGCAGGGCATCATCAAATCTGTGGAAGATGAGATGATCACTATTGCCGTTGAGGGTAACGACGAAGTGTTCGCGCTGAGCAACATCCAGAAGGCGAACCTGGTTCCCCACTTTTAAAAGTCCGGATTGAGGCATACTAGGATGAACAAAGAAATCTTAGCTGTTGTAGAAGCGGTCTCTAATGAGAAGTCCCTCCCACGCAAGAAGATTTTCGAAGCGCTGGAGAGCGCGCTGGCCACAGCCACCAAGAAAAAACACGAGCAGGAAATTGACGTTCGCGTCAGCATCGATCGCAAAAGTGGCGATTTCGATACTTTCCGCCGTTGGCTGATTGTTGATGAAGTCACCATGCCTACCCGCGAAATTACGCTGGATGCTGCACAGTTCGAAGATGAAACTCTCGGACTCGGCGGCTTCGTTGAAGATCAGATTGAGTCTGTGACCTTTGACCGTATCACCACGCAAACTGCCAAGCAGGTTATCGTGCAGAAAGTGCGCGAAGCAGAGCGTGCGATGGTGGTTGATCAGTTCCGTGAGCAGGAAGGCGAAATCATCACTGGTGTGGTGAAGAAAGTAAATCGCGACAATATCTCACTTGAAGTGCGTCCAAACGATGGTTCTAACACCAATGCGGAAGCCGTGATCATTCGTGAAGATATGCTGCCACGCGAGAACTTCCGCCCGGGTGACCGTATCCGTGGCGTACTTTACGCCGTGCGTCCTGAAGCGCGTGGTGCTCAGCTGTTCGTTAGCCGTTCCAAGCCAGAAATGCTGATCGAACTGTTCCGCATTGAAGTGCCGGAAATTGCCGAAGAAGTGTTAGAAATTAAAGCCGCTGCGCGCGACCCCGGCTCCCGAGCTAAGATCGCTGTGAAAACTAACGACAAGCGCATCGACCCGGTCGGTGCCTGCGTAGGTATGCGTGGTGCGCGTGTTCAGGCGGTATCCAGTGAACTGGGTGGCGAGCGTATTGATATCGTGCTGTGGGATGATAATCCTGCGCAGTTCGTGATCAACGCAATGGCCCCTGCGGATGTCACCTCTATCGTGGTGGATGAAGATAATTACACCATGGATATCGCTGTAGAAGCCGGAGATCTGGCTCAGGCAATCGGCCGTAATGGCCAAAACGTGCGTCTGGCTTCTCAGCTGAGTGGCTGGGATCTGAACGTGATGACGGTCGACGACCTGCAGGCTAAGCATCAGGCTGAAGCTCATGCTGCTATTGATGTCTTCACCAAACACCTCGATATCGACGAAGACTTTGCTACCGTACTGGTAGAAGAAGGCTTCTCCTCTCTCGAAGAGTTAGCTTACGTGCCAATCAAGGAGCTGTTGGAAATCGACGGTCTAGATGAAGATACGGTAGAAGCGTTGCGCAACCGGGCTAAAAACGCGTTGACCACCCTAGCTCTGGCAAAAGAAAAGAGCCTCGGCGATACCAAACCGGCGGATGACCTGTTAGGTCTGGAAGGTTTGGAGCGTGAGATGGCCTTTAAGCTGGCGGCAAAAGGCGTTTGCACACTGGAAGATCTTGCCGAGCAGGGTGTTGACGATCTGTCAGATATTGATGGCCTGAGCGATGAGCTGGCTGGTGAGCTGATTATGGCTGCACGAAATATTTGCTGGTTCGGCGACGACGCGTAATAAACTGTAGCAGGAAGGAATAGCATGACGACAGATGTAACCGTAAAATCGCTGACCGCAGAGATTCAGACACCGCTAGAACGCTTGGTACAGCAATTTGCTGATGCAAGGATCCAAAACTCTGAAACTGACTCTGTTGCCCAGCACGAAAAAGAGACATTACTTACCCATCTGAATCGCGATCATGGCGGCGTATCTGGTAAGCTGACTTTGCAGCGCAAGACGCGCAGCACATTAAGTGTTCTAGGCACCGGGGGCAAAAGTAAGTCGGTGCAAATCGAAGTCCGCAAAAAACGCACTTATGTAAAAGGCGATCCGGCTGATGCTGAACAGGCAGAATCAGAAGCCCGGGCAGAGCGTGAAGCGGAAGAACTGGCTTGTAGCGAGGCTAAAGAACAAGCCCAGCGCGCGGCTCAAGACAAAGCGAAGCGTGAAGTCGAGGAGCAGGCCAAGCGTAAGGCAGCTGATAAAGCCAAACGTGAAGCAGCGGAAAAAGATAAAGTGAGCAATCAATATACCGACGATACCACCCGGGCTTCCCAGTCCGGCAAAGCCCGCCGTGAAGCGGAAGCGGCAGAACTGAAGCGTAAAGCTGAAGAAGAAGCGCATCGCAAGATCGCAGAAGAAGCGAAGCGCGTAGCCGAAGAAACTCGCAAAATGGTGGCCGAACGAGGTGAAGAGTGGGCGCAAATTAAAGAGGTTGAAGACACCTCTGACTACCACGTTACCACTTCAACTCACGCCCGTGCTGCAGAAGACGAAAACGACGCTCAGGTTGAAGGTGACCGTCGAACTCGCACTGCTGTACACTCAGCTAAAGCCCCGGTTCGCAAGAAAGGCAACAAGCATTCTGAAGCGAAGACTGACCGTGAAGAAGCTCGTGCGCAGGTTCGCGGCGGCAAAGGCGGCAAGCGTAAGTCAAGCACCCTACAGCAGAGCTTCAACAAGCCTGTTCAGGTCGTTAACCGTGACGTCATTATCGGCGAAATTGTTACCGTAGCTGAGCTGGCTAACAAGATGGCAGTCAAAGGTTCTCAGGTCATCAAAGCGATGATGAAAATGGGCGCGATGGCCACCATCAATCAGGTTATTGATCAGGAAATTGCCCAGCTGGTCGCGGAAGAGATGGGTCACAAAGTGACGCTGCGCCGCGAGAATGAGCTGGAAGAAGCGGTAATGAGCGATCGTGATACCGATGCCGTTCACGAATCCCGTGCGCCAGTTGTAACAATCATGGGTCACGTTGACCACGGTAAAACCTCTCTGCTGGACTATATCCGTTCGACAAAAGTTGCCTCTGGCGAAGCGGGCGGCATTACTCAGCACATCGGTGCATACCACGTTGAAACCGACGACGGTATGGTGACCTTCCTAGATACCCCGGGCCACGCAGCGTTTACTTCAATGCGTGCACGTGGTGCTCAGGCAACGGACATCGTTATCCTAGTTGTTGCAGCAGACGATGGCGTGATGCCACAGACTATCGAAGCTATTCAGCATGCCAAAGCGGCCAAAGTGCCGGTTGTCGTAACAGTAAACAAGTGTGATAAGCCAGAAGCCGATCCGGACCGTGTTAAAAAGGAGCTGACTCAGTACGGGATCATCCCGGAAGAGTGGGGCGGCGAGAACATGTTCGTCAACGTTTCTGCGAAAGCCGGTACCGGTATCGACGACCTGCTGAACGTTATCCTGCTGCAGGCTGAAGTTCTGGAGCTGACCGCGGTTCGTCAGGGTATGGCAAGCGGTGTAGTTATCGAATCCTTCTTGGATAAAGGTCGTGGTCCGGTTGCTACCGTGCTGGTACGTGAAGGTACGCTGAACAAAGGCGATATCGTACTGTGCGGCTTCGAGTATGGCCGTGTGCGTGCGATGCGTGACGAGCGGGGCCGTGAAGTGATGACTGCGGGTCCATCTATCCCGGTTGAGATCCTCGGCCTCTCCGGTGTTCCAGCAGCGGGCGATGAAGCGACTGTGGTACGTGATGAGAAGAAAGCTCGTGAAGTTGCGCTGTATCGTCAGGGCAAATTCCGTGAAGTTAAGCTGGCACGTCAGCAGAAATCTAAGCTGGAAAACATGTTTGCTAACATGACCGAAGGCGAAGTTTCCGAGCTGAACATCGTGCTGAAAGCTGACGTACAGGGTTCTGTCGAAGCGATCTCCGAATCGCTGATGAAGCTTTCTACTGATGAAGTGAAAGTGAAAATCATTGGTTCCGGCGTAGGCGGTATCACTGAAACCGATGCCACTCTGGCCGCTGCGTCTAACGCAATCTTGGTTGGCTTCAACGTCCGTGCTGATGCTTCTGCGCGCCGCCTAATTGATTCTGAAAGCCTAGATCTGCGTTACTACTCCGTTATCTATAATCTGATTGACGAAGTGAAAGCAGCGATGAGCGGTATGCTGGCACCTGAGTACAAACAGCAGATCATCGGTCTGGCTGCCGTACGTGACGTGTTCAAATCGCCGAAATTTGGTGCTATCGCTGGTTGTATGGTGACTGAAGGTAACATCAAACGTCACAACCCAATCCGCGTACTGCGTGACAATGTGGTTATCTATGAAGGCGAGCTGGAATCTCTGCGCCGCTTCAAAGATGACGTTAACGAAGTCCGTAACGGCATGGAATGTGGTATCGGCGTGAAGAACTACAACGATGTGCGTGTTGGCGATATGATCGAAGTATTCGAAATTATCGAAATCCAGCGCACCATTGATTAATAGTCACTTTTCATAATTAACTGTATTTGGGAGGCTTATAGCCTCCCAAATTATTTGGAGAGAATAATTATGGCGAAAGAATTTGGTCGCCCGCAGCGCGTTTCACAGGAGCTGCAAAAAGAGATCGCGATGATTTTACAGCGCGAGATCAAAGATCCGCGTCTGGGCATGATGGTGACGGTTTCTGGCGTTGATGTGTCACGCGACCTAGCCTATGCCAAAGTGTTCGTGACCTTCCTCAACAACAAAGATAAAGCTGCAATCAAAGCTGGCCTGCGTGCGCTGGGCGATGCCTCAGGTTATATCCGTACCCTGCTGGGCAAAGCGATGCGCCTGCGCATCGTGCCAGAGCTGACCTTCTTCTACGATAACTCGTTGGTTGAAGGGATGCGCATGTCGAACTTGGTGACTAACGTCGTCAGAAACGACGAAGAGCGCCGTGGCCCGGCAGAAGATGAAGAGCAAGAAGGCAAAGCAGAGTAATGAGTCGTCCTCCTCGTCGTGGTCGTGATATTCACGGCGTACTGTTGCTGGATAAACCTAGCGAATTGTCCTCCAACGACGCGCTTCAGAAAGTCAAACGCCTGTATAACGCCAACCGTGCCGGTCATACCGGTGCGCTGGATCCACTGGCAACCGGCATGCTGCCGATCTGCCTTGGAGAAGCGACTAAGTTTTCCCAGTATCTGCTGGAGTCCGACAAGCGTTACCGGGTGATTGCCCGTCTTGGGCAGCGCACGGATACTTCTGATGCCGATGGCATCGTGGTCAGCGAGCGTCCGGTTACCTTCAGCTCTGAAATGTTGGAGCAGGCGCTGGAGAGTTTCCGTGGTGAGACTCAGCAGGTGCCGTCGATGTATTCGGCCCTGAAGTACCAAGGGCGCAAGCTGTACGAATATGCGCGAGAAGGCATTGAAGTGCCGCGTGAATCACGCCGTATTATGGTTTACGAGATGCTGTTTATCCGCCATGAAGGGGACGAGCTGGAGCTGGAAATTCACGTGTCGAAAGGCACCTACATCCGCACCATTATCGACGATCTCGGCGAGAAACTGGGCTGTGGTACACACGTGACCTATCTGCGCCGCTTACAGGTTGCCACCTATCCGATTGAGAAGATGGTGACGCTGGAACAGTTGCAGGAGCTGGCGGAAGAGGCTCATCGTCAGGAAAAAGCCCCGGCGGAGCTGCTGGATGCGTTGCTGATGCCAATGGACAGCCCAGCAGCGGAATACCCGGTCGTTAACCTGCTGAGCTCGGTTGCTGCTTACTTTAAGCAGGGCATGCCGGTTCAGGCAGCTGGCGCGCCGGTCAGTGGGCTGGTTCGCGTGACTGAGGGGGACGAGCACAAGTTTATCGGCATGGCAGAAATCGCTGACGATGGACGCGTGGCACCGCACCGCCTAGTTGTAGAATATTCCGACTAGCCATTTGCGATTAAGTGGCGCGCAGAGTAGAATGGCGCGGCTTTACACTGGGTTGCTGAATTAGAGATCGGCACCTGTACATTTATTATCTTTAATTTGGAGTTGTATCATGTCTCTAAGTGTTGAATCTAAAACACAAATCGTTGCTGATTTCGGTCGCGGCGCGAACGACAGTGGTTCTACCGAAGTTCAGGTTGCTTTGCTGACTGCACAGATTAACCATCTGCAGGGTCACTTCTCTGAGCACAAGAAAGACCACCACAGCCGTCGTGGCCTGCTGCGCATGGTATCTCAGCGTCGTAAGCTGCTGGATTACCTGAAGCGTAAAGACGTTGCATGCTACATCAACCTGATCAAGCGTCTGGATCTGCGTCGCTAAGTCTTACGGGTTGTCCCGCAACGCTATCAGAGTCAATCTGACAGATAAAGTGGTGAAACCGGACAACCTGTGCGAGATTCGCTGGGAGGGGCCTTTATGGCCCCTTTTTTCACGCCAGCGGCAGCAATTTTGTGCAAACTATTGTATTGTTGCTGGGTGTGATCTTCAGTTGCAGAGGTTCGCGCGGCTAATGAGAGGCTTTGTCCCATCGGGGATTAAGGTTGTCATTAGTCGCGAGGATGCAAAAATGAAGATTGGAAATCCACGGCGGGTATAAAAAACTACCCGCCCTGATGTTAAGGAAATAATTTTGCTGAATCCGATCGTAAAGAAATTCCAGTATGGTCAGCATACCGTCACTATTGAGACCGGTATGATGGCTCGCCAGGCAACAGCTGCTGTCATGGTAAGCATGGACGACACTGCGGTGTTCGTGACTGTTGTAGGCCGTAAAAATGCAAAACCAGGTCAGGATTTCTTCCCGCTGACCGTGAACTATCAGGAGCGTACTTACGCTGCTGGCCGTATCCCAGGCAGCTTCTTCCGTCGTGAAGGCCGCCCAAGCGAAGGCGAGACCCTGACTTCACGTCTGATTGACCGTCCGCTGCGCCCACTGTTCCCGGAAGGATTCGTCAACGAAGTGCAGGTTATCGCCACCGTGGTTTCCGTTAACCCACAGGTTAACCCGGATATCGTTGCCCTGATCGGTGCTTCTGCTGCGCTGGTGCTGTCTGGCCTGCCGTTCAACGGTCCAATCGGTGCTGCGCGTGTCGGTTACCTAAACGACCAGTACGTGCTGAACCCAACCACCGATGAGCTGAAAGAAAGTAAGCTGGACTTGGTGGTTGCGGGTACTAAAGCCGCTGTTCTGATGGTAGAATCTGAAGCTGAGCTGTTGAGCGAAGATCAGATGCTGGGCGCAGTGATGTTTGGTCATGAGCAGCAGCAGATCGTTATCGACACCATCAACGAACTGGGGGCCGTTGCCGGTAAACCGCGTTGGGACTGGCAGCCAGAAGCTGTAAACGACGCTTTACATGGTTGTATCGCTGCACTGGCTGAATCTCGCCTGAGCGATGCTTACCGCATCACCGAAAAACAGGAACGTTACGCTCAGATTGACGTGATAAAATCTGAAACCACCGCTGCGCTGCTGGCTGAAGACGAAGCGCTTGACGCTGGCGAAATTAGCGACATCCTGCACACGCTGGAAAAAAATGTGGTTCGTAGCCGCATCCTGCGCGGTGAGCCACGCATTGATGGTCGCGAAAAAGACATGATCCGTGGTCTGGATGTGCGCACTGGCGTACTGCCACGTACTCACGGCTCTGCGCTGTTCACCCGCGGTGAAACTCAGGCGCTGGTGACGGCAACACTGGGTACTGCCCGTGATGCGCAGAACCTTGATGAGCTGATGGGCGAGCGTACCGACAACTTCCTGTTCCACTACAACTTCCCTCCATACTCTGTCGGCGAAACCGGCATGGTAGGTTCACCTAAGCGTCGTGAAATTGGTCACGGTCGTCTGGCGAAACGCGGCGTGCAGGCAGTGATGCCTAAAGGCGATGCGTTCCCATACACCGTACGCGTAGTGTCTGAAATCACAGAATCAAACGGCTCGTCTTCAATGGCATCTGTTTGCGGTGCTTCTCTGGCACTGATGGATGCAGGCGTACCAATCAAGGCTGCCGTAGCCGGTATCGCGATGGGCCTAGTTAAAGACGAAAACAACTTTGTTGTACTGTCAGATATCCTCGGCGATGAAGACCACCTCGGCGACATGGACTTCAAAGTAGCTGGTAGCCGTGAAGGGATCACCGCGCTGCAGATGGATATCAAAATCGAAGGTATCACCCGCGAAATCCTGCATGAAGCACTGAATCAGGCTAAAGGCGCGCGTCTGCACATCCTCAGCGTGATGGAACAGGCTATCAGTACGCCGCGTGGCGACATTTCTCAGTTTGCTCCACGCATCCACACCATCAAGATCAGCGTTGATAAGATCAAAGACGTGATTGGTAAAGGTGGCTCGGTTATCCGTGCGCTGACAGAAGAGACTGGCACTACCATTGAAATCGAAGATGACGGTACTGTGAAAATCGCAGCAACAGACGGCGATAAAGCGAAGTTCGCGATTCGTCGTATTGAAGAGATCACTGCAGAAATCGAAGTGGGCCGTATCTACAACGGTAAAGTGACCAGCATCGTTGACTTCGGTGCCTTCATCGCTATCGGTGGCGGTAAAGAAGGGCTGGTGCACATTTCTCAGATCGCTGACACGCGCGTTGAGAAAGTGACTGACTATCTGTCGATGGGTCAGGAAGTTCCAGTGAAAGTGCTGGAAGTTGACCGCCAGGGCCGTGTACGTTTGAGCATCAAAGAAGCCAGCGAGCAGACTAAGACTGAAGCAGCAGCTCCAGAAGCGCCAGCGGCAACGCCTGAAGCAGAATAAGCGCATCACCATTGAGTTCCCCGCGCCAGCCGGTGCGGGGAATTGTTTGAACGCGAGGGAGGGAAGGCCTTGTTCATGGCAGGCGGATGACAGGATGTGTATCCCAATGTTTGTTTTCAGGAGTGGGAAATGAAGCCATTTTTGCGCTGGTGTATTGTTGCGACAGCTTTAACGCTGGCAGGATGCAGCAACACCGATTGGCGTAAGAACGAAGTTTTGGCAGTCCCTTTGCAGCCTACGCTGCAACAGGAAGTCATTTCCGCTCGCATGGAACAAATACTTGCCAGTCGGTCATTGACCGATGATGAACGCGCACAGCTGTTATATGAGCGCGGAGTATTGTATGATAGTTTGGGTTTGAGAGCACTGGCGCGAAATGATTTTTCACAAGCACTATCTATCAGACCTGATATGCCTGAAGCATTCAATTACTTAGGCATTTATTTAACGCAGGCAGGCAATTTTGATGCTGCCTATGAAGCGTTCGATTCTGTACTTGAGCTTGATCCAACTTACAATTATGCGCGTTTAAATCGTGGTATCGCCCTATATTACGGCGGAAGATTTAAACTGGCGCAAGATGACATGCTGGCGTTTTATCAAGACGATCCTAACGATCCCTTCCGCAGCCTGTGGCTGTATCTTACAGAACGTGAGATCAACGCAGACCAGACTAAAGTGTCGCTGAAAAAACGTTACGACAAAGCGGTTAAGAACCAATGGGGATGGAATATTATCGAGTTCTACTTGGGTAACATCAGTGAAAAAACGCTGATGGAAAGACTCCAAGCAGACGCAACGGATAACACCTCGCTCGCTGAACATCTCAGTGAAACGGACTTCTATTTAGGTAAGTACTACCTAAATCTGGGGGAGAAAGACAACGCAGAAGCGTTGTTCAAGCTGACAGTAGCCAACAACGTACACAACTTTGTTGAGCATCGATATGCATTGTTGGAGCTGGCGCTACTCGGCCAGACACAAGACGATTTATCAGAATCTGACCAGCAATAGAATAGCTGACGAACTTTTATTGCCCAAATTCTCGAAAAGTCATCATCTTAGCGGATGAAGGTCTTTGGGTTCGTCGAAACCACTAATTTGAGCCGGTTCACACTTTTTGATGAAAATGACTGAAAATTTTCACGACGAGTTATGTAGACTGGCCGCCGCAATCTACGAGACACGTGTACTACATGACTGATATCCAAACTACTTTTGCTGACCTTGGCCTGAACGCCGACATCCTTGAATCACTGAACGGTATTGGCTACGTGAAGCCTTCCCCAATCCAGCTTGAGTGTATTCCTCATTTGTTGGCGGGCCGTGACGTGCTGGGTATGGCACAGACCGGTAGCGGAAAAACGGCGGCTTTCTCTCTGCCGCTGGTGCATAACATTGACCCAACTGTTAAAGCACCACAGATTCTGGTGCTGGCACCGACCCGCGAACTGGCGGTTCAGGTTGCTGAAGCCATGACCGAATTTGCCAAACACATGCGCGGCCTGAACGTGGTTGCCCTTTACGGCGGCCAGCGCTATGACGTGCAGCTGCGCGCACTGCGTCAGGGACCACAGGTTGTTGTGGGTACCCCTGGTCGTCTGCTTGACCACCTGAAACGCGGCACGTTAGATCTCTCTAACCTGCGCGGCCTAGTGCTGGACGAAGCTGATGAAATGCTGCGTATGGGCTTCATCGAAGATGTTGAAACCATCATGGCGCAGATCCCAGACGGTCATCAGACCGCGCTGTTCTCGGCTACCATGCCAGAAGCGATTCGTCGTATTACTAAACGCTTCATGAAAGATCCTCAGGAAGTGCGTATTAAGTCAAGCATGACGACGCGCCCGGACATCAGCCAGAGCTACTGGACTGCCTATGGACGTAAAACTGATGCACTGACTCGCTTCCTGGAAGCTGAAGATTTTGATGCTGCTATCATCTTCGTGCGTACTAAAAATGCCACGCTGGAAGTGGCCGAAGCGCTGGAGCGTAGCGGTTACAACAGTGCTGCACTGAACGGTGATATGAACCAGACACTGCGTGAGCAGACGCTGGAGCGTCTGAAAGATGGTCGTCTGGACATCCTGATCGCGACCGACGTTGCGGCACGTGGTCTGGACGTTGAACGTATCAGTCTGGTTGTGAACTACGATATCCCAATGGATGTCGAATCTTACGTGCACCGCATCGGCCGTACCGGTCGTGCTGGTCGTGCTGGTCGCGCGCTGCTGTTCGTTGAGAACCGTGAACGTCGTCTGCTGCGTAACATTGAACGCACCATGAAGCTGACTATTCCAGAAGTTGAGCTGCCTAACGCAGAACTACTGGGTGAGCGTCGTCTGGCTAAGTTCGCCGCTAAAGTTCAGCAGCAGCTGGAAAGCAGCGATCTGGAACAGTACCGCGCACTGCTGGCTAAAATGCGGCCGGAAGATGGGCTGGATATCGAAACGCTGGCCGCAGCACTGATGAAAATGGCTCAGGGCGAACGTCCACTGATCGTGCCTGCTGATGCGCCACAGCGTCCACGCAGCCAGTTCCGTGATCGTGACGAACGTCGTGAAGGCGCTCGTAGTGACCGTCCACGCCGTGAACGTCGTGACGTTGGCGATATGGAAGTTTACCGTATTGAAGTTGGTCGTGATGACGGTGTTGAAGTGCGTCATATCGTTGGTGCCATCGCTAACGAAGGCGACATCAGCAGCCGTTACATCGGTAACATCAAGCTGTTCGGTACGCACTCTACCATAGAGCTGCCGAAAGGCATGCCGGGCGATGTGCTGTCGCATTTCACCCGCACACGTATTCTGAACAAACCGATGAACATGCAACTGATTGGTGATGCGGTTCCACGCAACGGCGAACGTCGCCTAGGCGGCCCGGCACGCGGCCCACGTCGTGAAAACACTGGCGCAGCGCCAACTCGTCGTCGTGACGCATAACACTGACGCAAAATAAAAAACCAGCCTCCGGGCTGGTTTTTTTTATGCCTGCAGTCTGTGGTACCCGGCGAATATTCGTAGTGTCGAGGCATGCCTCGACCTCTACTTCTACAGCGAATTACGCGCCTGCATCGCCAGCTTGAAGGAATAGAACCGTGCTTAGCTATCCAAGATTTGGCCATTCACCATAATCTCATTCGTAAGTGTGCAGCGAGAACCGTATTGACAGGATGACCCGGAGATTATTCCCATAGGCGCTAACTTAATGTCCGGACCATCTGAATAATATAGTGGTCAACTAATACTGGCCACAGCATTAGACTGTAAGTAGTACAGCCGCTCAGACTCGTTGGGCGTCAGACTGACGAGTCCGTCAAGGTGGTGTAAATTCAGATCCAGCCTTCCGGTCCGGTAATATGTCTGTTAAGCGCTGAGTGGCAGCGCCTCGATCACATCGTTTTCAGCGGTCTGCTCTATCTCCGCCATGCTGTG
>OFEI01000052.1_pt1 | contig 18401 bp, 15 predicted proteins | sample 1521041 | NCBI WGS metagenome assembly OFEI01 (sample SAMN05335687, study PRJEB24111) | insect metagenome | biome: ENVO:00009004; isolation source: gut from larvae fed green and black olives | host: Bactrocera oleae | place: Israel | collected 2011-11
GACGGTGAAAAGGAGTTTGGCGGGACGCGGGATATACATGGAGCTGAGTATAAAGCGGAGCTCCAGTCATGCAAAGCACCGGAACGGCGAAGCCGTGACGCTCGCCCTGTAAGGGCGCTACGTTCTTTTCGCCAGGATTGGGTTTCCATACTTAGATGTCCATCTGTAACAGGTGGGCGTCTAAGTTACCCGCACTGGCTTAATGGCTAAATACGGCGCTGGCTTTACGCTTACGCTTTTGTTAACACGTAATAACAAAAGCTGCGATCTTTTTCAACGAACAGAAATTTTGTTACGCTTTAACCAGTGCAACGACGTTGAGATTGCTGCAGCCGAGGGCGGCTAGGGTGGTGGCGGTGGCATTCTGCTGGCTCAGCTTCGCCTGCGGGGATTCAGCCAGCACTGCACGCTGAACTGTACTCAGGCTGTGCCCTGCCAGGTTCAGCAGGTTCAGTGCCCCCTGCAACGGCGGCAGGCTGGGGTTAAAGGCGGCATTTTCAGCGTAGCTTCCGGCGAAGATGCCACCCTCAGCCGTCTCCAGCGCCACGCCGCTGTAAGCTTGGCTGTAAGGGGTATGGCTGCGGTTGGCGGCATTCAGGGCGGCCTGCTCAAGCGCATCACCCGAGGGAGAGATGCCGTGGTCGATGGCATCCATCAGCAGGGTGGTAATTGCGAGATCGCGCGGGCCGAAAGCGTCCGGCAGATAGTCGCCCAGCGGCGCGGCAGCGCGGCCGGGCAGTTCAATCGTCAGCAGCGTGCCGCTGTTCAGCTCGTTCATAAACTGGCGGCAGTGGCCGCACGGCGTGTAGTTCACGGTTATTGAGACCAGCATGCTTTCCCCGCGCAGCCAGGCATGGGTAACTGCGCTCTGCTCGGCATGCACCGTCTGCTGCATGGTGGCCCCAGCAAATTCCATATTGGCACCAAACCACAGCGTACCGCTGGCTCCGCGGGCAATCGCCCCCACTTTAAAATCAGACAGCGTGGCCACGGCGCAGGCTGCCGCCAGCGGCAGCAGGGCAAAAGCCAGCTCGCTGTCGCTGTAACCACAGTGCTGTTTTAATTGGTGTGCTTGGCTGGCAGTGATAAATCCGGCAAAGTCGTCAGCGGATAATATCGGCTGCAAAGCGCTCTGTAACAGGGTAGGCAACGTGGTAAATGCCTGCTGATAACGTGGGTGCATAGTAAGCCTCTCGCAAAAAGCCGCCCGTGCTAGTGAACTGAACCTCGATAGTTGGACTGTTTCCCCATGCGGTTTGCAAGGTCTGAGTTCTAAATTCCACAGGACTGAGGCCTTGTAACCTTAAACTGATCCGCTCGTGATTGTAGTAGTGGATATACTCTCTGGGAGCTGTTTCCAGAGTTATTGTCAAATCTGGTGTATCCATCACAGGCAACGTTCCGGTCTGATGCTTCCTCTTCCACTTGTTCGCCGTCTTTGAACGGCAGGTTGTTGACCACCAGAGTCAACAGCTCGAAACTCTTAAGTCGATTCCAGTTCTTTTATGCTGACTGGAGCAGCTTGAATACCATCGCTAGCGTCGTCGCCCTCAAGCCGCCGTTCTTCGCCCGCTTGCTCCGCAGCCTGACAGTCGCAAACGCTGACTTGATGGGATCCGTCGTCCTTATTGAAGCCCTGTGCGCAGCCGGAAAATCGTAGAAGGTGAGCAGTTCTTCGCGGCCTTTCGTCAGTTTTTTCATCGCTGCCGGATATTTGTCACTATATTTCGCCAGCATTCCATTGAATGCCTTATTCACTGAATCCCGTCCCCCGGACAGCCAGATTTCACGCAGTTCGCTTTTCACCTTTGGTTGTATTGACTTTGGTCGCGCGGCCAGCACGTTAGCAGTTTTATGCACCAGACACCGTTGGTGACGGGTATCCAGAAACACCTTCGCCAGCGCTTTCCAGAAACCCATGGTGCCATCACCCGTTGCCAGCTTCGGAGATACCGTCAAGCCGCGTGACCGCAGGCCGATCAAGAGTTCGTACCAGCTGGCTTCCGACTCCCTGTAGCCGTCTTCAGCCGCAATCTTCGTTCAGGTCTCTTTGCGCCCATGAATTGTGCTCATCCAGCTACTGTGCCTTCAGACGACTGATGGTGCTGGCTGAGAGGCCGGAAGCGGCTTCGCCGAGGAGAGCTGACAGCGCTTCGTGGATATCCCCGGTAGAAATGCCGCGCAGATACAGCCACGGCAGCAGCTCTTCAACAGACGTAGCTCGCTTCAGGTATGGCGGTAGCAAGGTGCTGTTGAAGTGTATGCCGTTGCCACTGCGCTCCCTGACCTTCGGTCACTTTGACGCTGATATCACCGATGCCGGTCTGAACACGTCGCTCAGGCAGAAAACCGTTACGCACCACCGCTTAGAGACAGTCATTGAGACGGAGATCAGCAGGATACGCCACCTTCCTCGAATCCCCATACACCACAAATGACCATAACTCGTTTCCAACTCATTTATATCAAAACACTCTGATTTCAATGTGCCAAAGAAACTCTCCACAACAGCATTATCCAGACAATTTCCTTCACGGGACATGATGTTAACTGCTTGTTTTTTATATTTATTGATACCAAACTATTTGGTCCCGCCACCCTTGATCTGAATGTAAAACTGGGTTTTCTGTATCCTCAATCTTCGAAAAAGCCTTCTTTAACATTGAGTTAATTATTCCCATATGAGGCCGCTGCGCTAGCGAAAACGATATGACCTCACGATTGAATAAATCCACTATCGGAGATAAAAAGAGTTTTTTCCCCATTTACAGAGAACTCTGTTACATCAGTGACCCATTTCTGGTTCGGGCATACTGCTGATGATAAAATCATGTTTTTCATAAGCTTGTAGACTTTTTTATGGTTGATGTTAATACTGTTTTTTTTAAGCTATCGTGATTCTTCGATACCCATAACGCCCTTTATGGTGATGAAAAATTGTGGCTATTTGCTCCTTTTCATTTCGATGAAGATCGTTACCCTGTCGTTTTTTGATAAAAAAAGTGCTACGTGGCAATCCAGCAATCAACAGTAGGATACTTAGCCTGTGTTGAGACCTCAATTCATCCACTACTTGCGTTTTTGCATCGGCCACAAGCTGTGGCTTTGCTGAATCAAGGCCTGTTGCTTTCTTGAGATGTTGTATTTCGCTGCTGCTTGTCGTACCGACGAATGGTCGCTTTATGAATTCCAAATATCTTAGCCGCTCATTTTACACCATCATGAGTAGATCTGAATCGCTCTATCAATTCAATACATGAAAACGATCAGCAAATTGCGAGAGTTATCGCAAGTTTTACCTCCACAACGCCATCAGCAGCTGGAAAACAAACGGCGCCAGCAGGGAAGTGATAATCCCGCATAGTACCAGCGCCAGCGAACTGAATGCGCCTTCCTGATAGTTAACCTCGGAGGCGCGAGCGGTCCCCAGCGCGTGTGATGCATTACCAATCGCCAGCCCGCGCGCCGCTTTACTGCGCACCTTCAGCAGGTTCAGCAGCATATGGCCGAACACTGCGCCGAATACCCCGGCCAGCAGCACGCAGATGGCGCTGATCGCCGGGATGCCGCCCAGCGTGCCGGATACGGCCATCGCAATTGGCGTGGTGACGGATTTCGGCAGCAGGGTGGCGGCGATCTGCGGCGTTGCGCCCAGCCATAGGGCAATCGCGGTGCCGGAGATCATCGCCGTGAGGCTGCCGATAAAGCATACGCTGATAATTGATTTCCAGCATGCGCGGATCTGATGCATCTGCTCGTACAGCGGCAGCGCCAGCGCCACCACGGCCGGTTGCAGCAGGTCATTAAGCAGCTTGCTGCCTTGGAAGTAGCGCGTATACGGCAGCTGCAGCTGCAACAGCAGCGGAATGATCACCGCCATCGCGATCAGCAGCGGATTGACGATCGACACTTTCACTTTTGCTGCCAGCCTGCGCGCCGCGAAGAACACTGCGATGGTCAGCGGCAGCGACCACCAGATATCACTCATTACCGTCTCCCGCCCGTTTGATGTGGCGATCGTTGAGGCGCTGCGAAATCAGGCCCACGGTCACCAGTACTATCAGGGTGCTGACAATGCAGGAAAGCACAATCGGGGCAAACTGAGCGGTGAGAATATCCATGTCGTTCATCACGCCGACGCTGATCGGCACGAACAGCAGCGCCATATAGCGGATCAGTAGATGACAGCCGGGTTTCACCCAGTGGACGGGCAGCAGCTGTGAAGCGAGCAGGGCAAATAGCAGCAACATACCGAGAATGCTGCCGGGGATGGCGACGGGCAACAGGGTTTCAATGCCGCGGCCGGAAAACAGACAGAGGTAGATAATGAACAAGGCATGGAGATATTGCCATAAAACAAGCGGAACGTTGCGCATGGTCGGCCCTAGGATTGAACGATAATCGCCGTAGGGGTCAGGCATACCCCGCCCCTACGAAATTACTTAACTGCTTGGCCTGGCTGTGCGCCGCTGTCAGGGCTGAGCAGGAAGATATCCTTCCCGCCAGAACTGGCTGCCATCACCATACCTTCCGAGATGCCGAAGCGCATTTTACGCGGTGCTAGGTTTACCACCATCACCGTCAGGCGACCGACCAGCAGCGCCGGGTCCGGATAGGCGGCGCGAATGCCGGAAAACACATTGCGCTTCTCGCCGCCGAGATCCAGCGACAGACGCAGCAGCTTGTCGGCACCTTCAACGAACTCGGCATTATCAATCAGCGCGATGCGCATATCAACTTTGGCGAAATCGTCAAAGCTGATGGTTTCAGCAATCGGATCGTCCGCCAGCGGGCCGCTAGCCGGTGCTTTTGCCGCCGTCGCATCTTCTTTCGAGGTTTCAATCAGGCCGTTAACCTTGTCCATCTCAACGCGGTTATACAGCGCTTTGAACGCCGAAATGTTGTGGCTCAGCAGCGGCTGCTGAATGCCGTCCCAGCTCAGTTCCTGCTTCAGGAAGGCTTCGGTGTGTTCGGCCAGCGAAGGCATCACCGGCTTCAGCCAAGTCATCAGCACGCGAAACATGTTGATGCCCATTGAGCAGATTGCCTGCAGATCGGCATCGCGGCCTTCCTGCTTCGCCACCACCCATGGTGCCTGCTCGTCAACATAGCGGTTGGCAACGTCGGCCAGTGCCATGATTTCACGGATAGCACGGCCAAATTCGCGGCTGGTCCAAGCTTCACCAATGCTCTCAGCGGCATCGGTAAAGGTTTTGTACAGCGCCGGGTCGGCCAGTTTAGCAGACAGCTGTCCGCCAAAGCGTTTGTTGATGAAACCGGCATTACGCGACGCTAGATTCACCACCTTGTTTACGATATCCGCGTTGACGCGCTGCACGTAGTCTTCTAGGTTAAGGTCGATATCGTCGATGCGCGAAGAGAGCTTGGCCGCATAGTAGTAGCGCAGGCTGTCGGCATCTAGGTGCTGCAACCACGTGCTAACCTTAATGAAGGTGCCGCGCGATTTAGACATTTTCGCGCCGTTGACCGTCACATAGCCGTGTACGAACAGGTTGGTAGGCTTGCGGAAATTGCTGCCCTCCAGCATCGCTGGCCAGAACAGGCTGTGGAAGTAGACGATGTCCTTACCGATGAAGTGGTACAGCTCGGCGTCCGAATCTTTCTTCCAGAAGTCGTCAAAGTTGATGTCGCCACGCTTATTACACAGGTTCTTGAACGAGCCCATGTAACCGATGGGTGCATCCAGCCAGACGTAGAAGTATTTGCCCGGCGCACTTGGAATTTCGAAGCCGAAATACGGAGCATCGCGGGAGATATCCCACTGCTGCAGGCCGGATTCAAACCACTCCTGCATTTTATTCGCCACCTGCTCCTGCAGCGCGCCGGAACGCGTCCACGCCTGCAGCATGGCGCTGAACTCTGGCAGGTTAAAGAAGAAGTGCTCAGAGTCACGCATCACCGGCGTGGCACCAGAAACCACCGATTTGGGGTCGATCAGTTCGGTCGGACTGTAAGTCGCCGAACACACTTCACAGTTGTCGCCGTACTGGTCCGTAGATTTACATTTCGGGCAGATGCCTTTAACAAAACGGTCAGGCAGGAACATGCCTTTTCCCGGATCGTAGAGCTGAGAGATGGTACGGTTCTTAATAAAACCGTTTTCTTTCAGGCGAGTATAGATTAGCTCTGACAGCTCACGGTTCTCTTCGCTGTGCGTCGAGTGGTAGTTGTCATAGCTGATATCAAAACCGGCAAAGTCGGTCTGATGTTCCTGACTCATCTCGGCAATCATCTGCTCCGGCGCAATGCCCATCAGATGTGCTTTCAGCATGATTGGCGTACCGTGTGCGTCATCGGCACAGATGAAGTAAACCTGATTGCCGCGCATTCGCTGGTAACGGACCCAAATATCTGCCTGGATATGCTCGAGCATGTGGCCGAGATGGATGGAGCCGTTAGCGTACGGCAGTGCGCACGTTACCAAAATTTTTTTCGCGACTTGAGTCATAGTGTGGATTACTATACCTGTTGAAAAGGGAGTTTAGATGGTAACCGATTGCCGGACCCTGCGTAAACAAGGGCTTCAACTGCCGGAGGATTTTTCTAGTGACTGACATCAGTACACGGCAGATCTGATATACTTAGACGCAGATATCGAACAAAACCACCAGCAATATCAAGGATCCGAAATGACTTCACAATCCCAGGGGCATCACTCCCCCGAGGCGCTGCGTGCTATCGTGATGGGCGTGCTGACCACGGTTGAACATCCCACTCTGCAGCATAACCTCACTACGTTGAAGGCGTTACGCCACTGCGCGCTGATAGATAACACGCTGCATATCGAACTTAGCATGCCGTTTGTCTGGCAAAGCCCCTTTAAGGAGCTGAAAGCTGCGCTCGGCACCGAGTTGCTGCACCTGACTCAGGCTAGCGCAATCGTCTGGCGCTTAACGCTGGATGTTGCCACGCTGCAACGGGTGAAAAACCGCTCGGGCACCAACGGCGTGAAAAATATTATCGCCATCAGCTCCGGTAAGGGCGGGGTGGGGAAATCCACCACGGCGGTGAATTTGGCTCTGGCGCTGGCCGTGGAAGGGGCGAAAGTGGGTTTGCTGGATGCGGATATCTACGGCCCGTCGATCCCGGACATGCTGGGCGTGGAAGATCAGCGCCCGATCTCACCGGACGGCATGCATATGGCGCCGATCGTGGCGCACGGCGTGGCAACCAACTCGATTGGCTACCTGGTCAGCGAAGATAACGCCATGGTGTGGCGAGGCCCGATGGCCAGCAAGGCGCTGATGCAGCTGCTGAATGAAACGATGTGGCCGGAGCTGGATTACCTGATCCTCGATATGCCGCCGGGCACCGGAGACATCCAGCTAACGCTAGCGCAGGATGTGCCGGTGACCGGGGCGATAGTTGTCACCACACCGCAGGATATTGCGCTGCTGGATGCGCGTAAGGGCATCGTGATGTTCGAGAAGGTCAACGTGCCGGTACTGGGCGTGGTGGAAAACATGAGCATGCATATTTGCAGCCAGTGCGGTCATCATGAACCGATCTTTGGCACCGGTGGGGCGAAGAAGCTAGCGGCGCAGTATCACACCCGCCTGCTGAGCCAGATGCCGCTGCACATTAGCCTGCGCGAAGACCTTGATGTTGGTGAGCCGACCGTCGTGCGCCGACCGGACAGTGAGTTTGCGCGCCTTTACCGCCAGCTGGCGAACGCCGTGGCGGCACAGCTTTACTGGCAGGGTGAGGTTATCCCACAGGATATCGCCTTCTGCGCGCTGTAAATGTTCAGTTTGACCAAGGGTCGACCTTTTTTTCCGGTCGGCCCGTTTTTGATATTTCATACGGCGGATTCAAGTTTGAAGTGCAACGCTAAGCCGCCTGTTTTAGCTCTACAAAGACCACTGAAGGTTGCCGGAACCCAAGGCATTTTCGTGGCCTGCTATTCAGTGCTCCCTGGTACTTGCGGAGCTCCTCATCCGTCACTGCCGTCAGGTCAGTTCCTTTCGGGATAAACTGCCTCAACAACCCATTGGTGTTCTCGTTTAGCCCGCGCTGCCACGAGGCATATGGATGAGCGAAGTAGGTTTCCGCTTCCAACGCGTCAGCGACTTCCTTGTGCCGGGTAAACTCCCTGCCGTTGTCGAACGTGATTGTGTGACAGACGTCCTTATAGCCGCTCAGCAGCGAGATAATAGCGGCGGCAACTTCGGCAGAGTCTTTAGAAAAAACCTTCTTCGTCAGATAAATACGGCTTTTACATCCGACCAGCGTAACGATGGCTCCAGTGCCTTGCTTACCCAGAACCAGGTCAGCTTCCCAGTCCCCAACCCGGCTGCGTTCATCAACCACGGCGGGTCTCTGCTCGATAGATACGGCGTCAGGTATCGGACTTCGCTTCTTGCCATAACCTTTGCGATAGCGGCGTTTACCCTGCCGGAGGAGCTTGTACAGCTTTCCGCCCTGGACTTTATCGCCGCTCACGTGCTGGTAAATCCATTCGTGACTAACCGGTCTGCCGATGATATCGCCAACGGCGCTGATTTGCTCAGGGCTCCACAACCAGTTGAGCGCTGCCTCAACAAAGAAGACCGTATCCTCATGCATCCTGCGTTTGCCGGCAGCCTTGCGGCGGCTGGTGCTGAGCTTCTGCGCTACCGCAGGCTGGTAGCCATCTACAGAGCGATTACGGTGCAGTTCCCGCGAGTCTGTTGACTTACAGACGCCTAACCGGCGACCAATCTCGGCCTGACTAACTTTGTCTTCACACAACAGAGCTATCTGGTATCGTAATCCTTCGGTTAACTGCTGATATTTCATAGTTATTCGCTCATCTTTAGTCGGAAGAGCAGGATAGCTTATCGGTAGCTAACCGTCCCTCCATCTACATGACCGAGCGTTGCACTTATTATCTGAATTCGCGAAAGGTCAGCGTGAGCAGATTATGGTCACATTTGACATCGCTATTATTTCTCAGCTGGACGATCTCGCCCAGCATGAAGGTCTGTCCCGCGCCGCACTAATCCGCATGGCCGTACGCCAGCTGCTGGATAAAGGGGCGCAGGTAGGGGGGTAAGGCGCTCTCTGTTAATTTAATATTAAAGTGATATTGTTTTGACTTTTATTGATGTCAATTCAGCATCAATTTAGTGTTGTTTTTACATCTTACTCCTTGCCTGCCGTCTCTGGCGTCATTCATCTCAGAAACGCCTGCTTCCCGCAAAGAAGATAATTAAGATCAGCCTCGCGACATTGCAAGACATTATTTCCGAATGTACCTTTTCGTCCAGGTGAAACAGCACGTTTTGCACACGGTGGCGGTGGAGCAGGGCGGGGCCGTTGGCGGCAGAACACTACATCTTGTGTGCCGATCAGCTGCCCGAGACACCATATGTGGGTTATCCACCGAAGCGGGGGATAAGGGCGGGATAACTGGACAGAATTACCGTTCTGTCCAGATAAAGAAAGAGGAAAGTTGTGAAACGCTTATGTGCGTTTCATTAATTCCTGAACGGCCTGCGTGATACGCTCCAGCGTGTGCGGCATGGCCTCAGCGCCGCCGCAGAATGCAAGGTATTCCCTGATTTCCCTGAAAGCCTCAAGCTCGACGGTGGCAGACTCCTGATCCGCGAAGCCAGTTTGTGTATTCACCGTTACGGTTTTTGCCGCCAGGTGGCAGCCCTGTCCGGCAAGAATCTTCATTGCATCACGGTAGCTATGTCCGGTAATGCAGGCGATCAGCAGTCGCGGGTCTAGATATTCACTACCGGTGTGTTTCAGGTGATCAAAACTTTTCACAATGTTCCTCTATGGATTCTGAAGCGCAGGCGATCTGTAGCGCTTGAATAGGTTATTTTTTCTGATGCACGTTCAGGGCATTTTTTAGGTACTGCACCGGTTCTGGCATGGGGTGGCTTTTGCCGGGTTTTGTTTTACGTTCATGTTTTGCATATTCATTCCCCAGTTTTTCCCAGTCTTTCGGGTACAGCGATTTGAAGGCTTCTAGGAAATCTTCAAAGGTGTAACCGGGTCTCAGTGAGTCGCAGGTAGTCTGATTTATTTTTTGGGCTTTTTGCATTCTAGGGTTGGAATTCATCCATTCTAATCGTTGATTCTTAGTCGGACAAACCTGCTTCTGGTTGGATTTTTTTGTTTTTCACCACCCTGCGAGAATCTAACATTGGTTGGATTCTCAGACGCCCCCTCTCGCGCGTTAATCCAACTCTCCACCTTCTGCCTGCTTCAACAATGTCGGAATGTGCGGCCCATACTCGACCTTGCCTCGTCCTGCTCGAATACCACTGCCAACCTTGCGAGCTTCTTTGAAGTACAACGTCTTTGCACGGATGATGTCATAGCTATAACCCCGACCTAACCGGTTGGACATCTTGATCAAGCCGTTGAGCCCTTCGGTATAGCCATTGGTGATTGAGAACGGCGCATCCCAGTAGGCAAAGATGTCGTCGTAATGGTTGTGTACCGTTTTCACCAGTTTTTTGAAGGGCTCCATGCCATAAGGCGGTAGGCTGTTCTCCCAAGCCTCAAAGGCGTTCTGAGCGCTCTGCTTGTCGGGTTCGTCGTAGATGCAGTAGAAGGCTTCCTTGAAGTCATAGGCCACGGCAAGTTCTGGGATCACCTTCTTTACAACCTCCAGCGCCTTTTGCTCTGCGGGCGTCAGGTTGCCGGGTCGCTTCAGGGTGAGCCAGCGAATGGACTTTTTGACGTAAATCCGATCTTCTTTGCTTAACTGTGCCTGATAGTTCTTGCGTTCCGCTTCCAAGGCTTCAGAGGCCACCTTGACGACATGGAACTTGTCGATCACCAGTTTTGCGTTGGGCAGATACTGAGCAAAGGAACCCTTGAAGGGGCGCCACATATCCGTACAGACCCATTCCACCTTGTCAGCATCCGGCAAATCCTTGAAGAAGGGCCTCAGGTGCTCTTGAGTACGATGCTCTAACATATCAAAGATGTTGTTGGTTGCTAGGTTGGTGATTACACAGCGATACTCGCCGGCCAGGTTCACTTCGTCGATACCCATAATGACCGGGGTTTCGTAACGAACGGTTTGGGAGAGTTCCTCAATGAGATCGTGAGCGATATTTTTGACGGTGTTCACTGCCACACCGGTTTGCTCGGCTAAAGCATGGAAGGTGATTCCCAGGCACTGTTGCCGAATGACATCGACCAGCCGTTTGGTGGCTCGGCGTTTGTCATCCAGAAAACTCAACTCCGGCATGAACATTTTGCCGCACGACTCACAGCGAAATCGCGGGCGCTGAACTTCAAGGCGGACAGGCTCCATGTACAACGGCTTGTCCATGAACTTGTTTTTGCGCGTGCCGTGTTTGTGCATAGGGGTGTTGCAGTCCCCACATAACGGTACCTCGACCGTTACCGGCTCAGCAACTATCACAAGGCACTTGCTTTCGCGGCGGATATCGACCGGCTTGATGCCTGGCAGATTCAGCAGGTCAAGCATCGGCTTAATCCATATCCAGGTCGATGTCTTTGCCTTCGCGCAGCAGGTCATACACCATATCAACCAATGCGGTCATGCCCTGACGGTCTGACTTAAGCACTTGGGTTGCCAGCTTCTGATGACTGGACAAAGCACGAACAACCGCTTGCTGAACAGCGCCGGGGAGGTTGCTTTTCATAGCCTGCTCACGGGTATTGCTTTCCACCTGAGCCATGACGACATCGCTTTCACCGGTAATCGTTGAAATCTGATTAACGAAAGCCACCTGATCCTGGATCGGCGTCGCCTCACCAAACAGGCTGTTGAGTCGTTCGATAATCTCTTTGACGAATTTAGGTTTATCTCCTGCCGCGCCACCACCTCCTGCACCTGCCGGTTGCAATATCGGAGTTTCGTCTTCTGCGTTATCGGGTCGAGTATTGATGTCAAAGCCGGTGAGCACCAGGCCTGTCAACTCCACTTTTTCCGGTGCTTCGTGCAGCAGGCGTTTTTGCAGCAGTTTGGCGAAAGCAGTAAAATTCTCCAATGCTGGGTCACCGAAATCAATCAGTTGCGCGATATAGGAATAGGTACGGCAGAAGCGCCCCAGCTCCGACTTGAAGCCTATCAACGCCTTGATCTGCTCGGCATACTCATCCTGATGGTGATCGGCAGACTTCATACCCGCCTCATCACCCTTGGCGCGGGCTTTCTCAAACGCTGCTTCCCAGGTAGCCATGCCATCGCGCAGCATTTTCATCCTATCGTTATACAAAGCCGTCGCTCCCGCCGTAGCGGCATACAGCGCCTTGTGCTGCGGCGATTTAGTATGGGTGATATCGCGGATGGTCTTGAAGCGGGCTTCCTTGAATGCGGTCAAGTCCTTCTCGTCGTACAGGCCGTGCTCGTCCAGTCGCTCCTTGATCTCGTAGACCACATTGAGATCTTGCACTTCGCCGATGTGAGCGCCCTTGTCATAGGCGGCAAAGGCCTTGCGCACGTTCTCCGGGTCGTTCACGAAGTCGATGATAAAGACCTCATCCTTGCCTGGTGCCGTCCGGTTCAGGCGGGCGAATGTCTGCACAATCTCCACATGGTTAGCGATTTTCTTATCCACATACATGGCGACCAGTTTGGGCTGGTCAAAGCCGGTCTGGAACTTGTCGGCCACCAACATCACCCGGTATTCCGGGCGGTCAAAGGCAAAGCGCAAATCCTGCCCGTGGACATCCGGGTTCATGCTCTGCTCGGTGAACTCCTCGTTCTCATCGACGATAAACACATCGTCCTTGAACTCGCTGTCATCCTGGTGCATTACCTGCTTACCGGTCATCTTGCCGGAGAAGGCCACCAGTGAATGAATAAAGCCGTACTCGCTGTGCTGCTCGATATAGCGGTCAAACGCCTTCTTGTAGCGAATGGCAGCGGCACGGGAGCTGGTCACGACCATCGCCTTGGCCTTGCCATCCAGCCGGTGGGCGACATTCTTGGTGAAGTGCTCAACGATAAACTGTACCTTCTGGGTCACATTGGTGGGGTGCAATGACATCCACTGTGCCAGGGCGCGTTTGGCGGCCTTGCCGCTCACCCGTTTGCTGTCTTCAAGCTGTTTGGAAAGGTTGAATGCCGTTTTGTAGGGCACATAGCCGTTCAACACATCGAGAATGAATTTCTCCTCAATTGCCTGGCGCATGGTGTACAGGTGGAAGGCTTGCGGCGGGTTATCGTCCGAGGCCGGTTGGCTTGGATCTGTCGGGCGACCGAACAGCATCAAAGTGGAGTGCTTGGGCGTGCCGGTAAAAGCGAAGTAGCTGATATTTTCGGGGCGGGCACGGGACTTTTGCAGTTGCTCCAGCAGTTCATCCACCGTCATGGTGGACATCTTGCCTTGTCCGCTCATCCCCAGCGCGGTTTGCAGCTTAGCGGCGGTAGAACCTGTCTGCGAGTTATGCGCCTCATCAATGATTACAGCAAAGTTTTTCCCTTTCAGGGCCTTATCAGTGATGATGGCTTCCATCGCGTAAGGGAAGGTCTGGATCGTGACCACCACAATCGGTGTGCCAGACAACAATGCCTCCGAAAGCTGCTTGCTCTTCGACTTAGATGACTTCTGCCGGTCAATGGCGGCGATCACCCCAAACTGATGGTCAATCTGCTTCACCGCGTCCTGAAGCTGGCCGTCCAGCACATTGCGGTCGGTGACAATGATCACGCTGTTAAATACCGCGTCGCCGTTATCTTCGCGCAGTTTCACTAAGTCATGGGCCGTCCAGGAAATGGTGCTGGTCTTGCCGGAACCGGCGCTATGGTCACACAGGTAGGTCATGCCTGCGCCGTTTTCGTGGGCATCGGCCAGCATCTGGTTCACTGCCGTCCATTGGTGGAAGCGCGGGAAAATTAGGGTTTCTTTCTTCGACCAGTTGCCCTGAATATCCACAACGTCCTTTTTTTCGACGTAGACAAAGCTATGGAAAATCCGCAGCCAGGCATTCGGCTGGCAGACCGCTTCCCAGAAGTAGGCTACCGGGTATTCCTGGGTACAATCAGCCTTAATCTCACCTGGCGGGTTACCCGCATGTACCGTGCCGCTCTCGTTTTTGCGGCCCTTATTGAACGGCAGGAAAAAGGTGTTTTCTCCATCCAGCTTGGTCGCCATCATTATTTCAGATTCGGACATGGCGAAATGCACCACCGCCCCACGCTTGAAGGTCAGCAATGGTTCCCAGCGTATGATCTTGGCGTCATACGGCAGGCGATTATTGCGGTACTGATCCATGGCCGCTTCGCAGGACTGGGTGAAGTCGGTCTTCAGTTCGACGGTTGCCACCGGCAGACCGTTGATAAACAGCACCAGATCAATGGCAAATTCACGGGCCGGATGATACTTCAACTCCGGCACCACGCGCAGAATATTGGCCTGATAGCGCTCAATGACTGCTGCATTACGCTTGTCTTCCGGTGCGGCCTCTGTCATCTCGATCAGGCCGCAACCTGCAATGGAAAAGCCCTGGCGCAACACCTGCATGGTGCCTTGTTTCTCCAGTGCTTTATCCAGGCGATCCATCAGCACTTCAAGGGTTTTGGCCCCGTTTAGCCGTTCCAGCTTGTCCCATTTTTCCTGCTGGCCGCTGGTTTTGATCCAGCTTTCCAGATCTTCGGGGTACACTGCCCGCTCGGTGTCGTAGAACTTGGAATCACCCAGCCTCCAGCCCTGTTCTACCAACCGGTCGATGATGTGTTGCTGGAAGTGCTTTTCCTGATGTGCTGACGCTTGCATTTATTGTTCTCCTCGCAGATCAATCTGGCCGGTAACAGCGGCTGTGATAAAGGCGGCACGGCGTTCTTTGAGCAGATTTACACTATGCTCTGTTTTCTCAACTAGAGAATTAATGCGAGCCGTTCCTTCGTTGATTGCGCTGGTAATGTCGCGTTGCTCCTCGGCTGGAGGAATAAGCACTGGGAGTCTTCTGACATCCTCAAATTTTAAAGACTGCCTCAACCCCCCCCCCATTGCATAAAAGACTTTGCAATGATCGTATGAGCGCATCATCCATGTAAAATATGTGGAGGCAATGCTGTGCGGCTTCACGGCCATATACGCAGAGGTAATGATTCCCCTCTGCGTAACCTGGGCTGACCTCAAGCTCCTTTTGTCGTTTTGCAGATCGGTGAATCTGAATACGATTTCGCCAGGCTCTACGATTTGATAGGTTTCATAAGACTCCGGCATCAACCCCATATTTCTGGTTTCAGGCTTCTGAATGATGCATCCATAGCTAAGAGAAAGAATATTGGTTTCAACTAGACCAGTATTTTTTCGATTCAACTCTGCTACCAAAGCGAAGAACGGCTTCATCCCCCAATGCACCGGAACTTGCCCAATCCACTCAACGCCGGAATCCTTCATCTTCACGTTGGGGTCTAGGCCCTTGGTGACCGCGTGGGTAATCAGTGCCTGACGCTTTTCCTTAAGTAGCTCGATAAAGCGGGTTTTCTTCTCGATAAGCGCATCAATACGGGCTGTTTCGCGGTCGAGGGTGGTTAGTATTTGCGCTTGCTCAGACTGATCTGGGTATACAACTTCAATTGAACCGATATGCCACCAATCTGCACGAGGCATTTTGGCTCCCTCGCATCCTGACGCTATTTGATGCGTTACATCAGGAGTTAAAAGCAAATCTTGCAGCCATCTGGGCTCTGTTTTTTCAGCCCTCAGAACCAAAAATTCTGTTGAGCAGCACCCTGCCATCTCTGAAATAATGGCTTTTCGCAAATATGGACGTAGCTTACTGTACAGGACATCCCCTTCATAAAAGATGCCTACAGTTGAATCTTCTGATTGACGAGAGCTTTCATTCGTTGGCTTGTACTGCCCTGATCCTGCTTCTACATCCTCAAGTCCGATATAGATGGTTTCAATAGAAACATCATTTCGCCGTTCATTGCGCAATGATGCCAGTCGCTTGACTCTCACCACTTTCCAATGCTCCGGCACTTGCCCAATCCACTCAACGCCGGAATCCTTATACGCGGGATATGCTCTGTACTCGCTCATTCGCTGGCAACCTCCGCCAGTAGCGCAGCAATCTCGGCTTCTACCTGCTTCAGGTCTTCATCAATATCATGAAGCTTGCGCGGCGGCTGGTACTGGTAGAAGAAGCGGTTGAAGTTGATCTCGTAGCCAACGCGGCCCAATTGACCGTCCCAGGCATCGGTAAAGCTCTCATCCAGCCAGGCATCCGGCACATGAGGAAGTACTTCGCGGGCGAAGTAGTCGTCGATGTCCTCCAGATAGGGGACGTTCTCGTAATCAGTCAAATCTGTGTCGGGCACCAGCTCGTCGTTGGAATCAGTGACCGGCTCAGCTTCCGGGTCTTTGTGACCAAAGGCGTTGAACAGCGCGGTGATCAATGTCTTGTTGGATTTGACCTTGAGCTGCTTGGCTTCGTCGGACTTGATCGCGTCCCTGACAAAGGTTTCTGCCCATCTATAGGGCTGCGTTTGCCCGATAAGCGGCTTGAGGGCTTCGCGCCAGAATGTCTGATGCGCGTCAGAGAGCTTTTCCCAAGCGGCTTCGGCTTTCAGCCGCTCCATGCCCACCTTATCGAGCTCTAGGGTCATGCGCAGCGGGCGCAGTACCTTGATACGGCGGTAGCCAAAGGTACGGTAGTCCAGCATCTGGGAAAGCGCACCAGTTTCGCCTGCGGCGTAGATGTCCAGAATCTGGCGGCGCTGCTCATCGCTGACAATACGGCGCTTGTTGCCCTCGTTGCGGATTGAAGTCCACAGGTCGGTGGCGTTGATCAACTGCACCTTGCCTTTGCGCTCCTGCGTCTTCTTGTTGGACAGAATCCACAGGTAGGTGGCGATATTGGTGCGGAAGAACAGATCCGTTGGCAGAGCCACAATGGCTTCTATCAGGTCGTTTTCCAGCAACCAGCGGCGGATTTCCGATTCGCCAGACGCGGCACCGCCGTTAAACAGAGGCGAACCCGACAGCACGATAGCGGCGCGGCCACCGCCGTTGTTCGGCTGTTCTAGCTTGCTCGCCAGGTGCATCAAAAACAGCATGGAGCCATCGCTAATTTTCGGCAGGCCCGGCCCAAACCGGCCAAACTCGCCTTTTTTGTGTTCCGCTTCGACGGCGGTTTTGTCCTTCTCCCATTTCTTGCCAAAAGGCGGATTGGACAGGCAGTAGTGGAAACACTCACCGGCAAACTGGTCGTTAGACAGCGTGCTGCCCTGACGAATGTTCTTCGACAGATCTCGGCCAGGGTCGGACTCCAAACGGCGGATCAGCATACCGGCCACACAAACCGCATGGGTTTCCGGCTCCAACTCCTGCCCGTGGGGCAGCAGCACTGGCGGGATCTTGTCGCGCTTACCGTAGTCGCCCGCATGGTTCATAGCATCGGTGAGGAAGCCCCCCGTGCCACAGGTCGGGTCATACAGGGTACGAATCAAACCTGGGCTGGCCTCAAACAGGGCATCATCCGGGTCAAGCAGCAATGCGGTCGCCAGGTGAACGATGTCACGCGGCGTCATGAAATCCTCGGCCCCTTCATTTACCTCGGCACCAAAGCGGCGAATCAGGTGTTCGTAGATGTTACTCATCACCCGATCCGGCACCGTATCCGGGTGCAGGTCGATCTTGGCAAAGTTCTGGCAAATCTTGTACAGCAAGCCCGCTTTCTCCAGCCGGATCACCGTATTGCCAAACTCAAACTCCTCGAAGATAGCGCGTGCGTTATCCGAAAATAGGGCGATGTAGTCTTCCAGATTACGGCGCGTCTTGGTGCTACCCAAGGTGCCAAGGGAGTATTCAGAGGTGTTGTAGAAGGGGTATTCAGCGGTTGAGCGCAGAATGGTATCCAGCTCAACATCGGCATCCTTGAAAGCGTCATGCGCTTCTCTCACCGCCTCGCGAGTCGGCTCCAGCGCACACTCTAGGCGGCGCAGCAAGGTAAACGGCAAAATGATCTTGCCAAAGTCCGTATGCTTGAAGTCCCCCCACAGGTCTTCTGCGTTCTTCCAAATAAAGTCAGCCTGTGAAGCTGCCGATCCCGTAAATTCGTTCATTCTTGACTCCAACCACCTTTTGCATAGAACGGTACTGTAGTCAATCTGCGAATGTCAACCAGATTTTGCACAAAAGGGGATGGATTTCAATTCTTGGCTAAATCTGCGACCCTACCTCAGAATGCAAATAGCCTTTTTTTGATGATAACTGCCACGATATATCCTTTTCAGTTGAAGGAGAGCTGATTCATAGGTACGACATTTTAGCGCATAGCGCCAGCGATGTTATATGTGTAGTGGCACACTGATACTGGCTGTCAATACCGATCGAATTCTGACCCCCCCTGCCAAAGTAAAACTGACCCACCCCCTTTGAATTACTCGAACGTTGTTGCTTTCGTTTTCTTCTGGATTTGACCGCTTTTCAGCTTATCCTTCAGTC
>OFEI01000053.1_pt1 | contig 18128 bp, 15 predicted proteins | sample 1521041 | NCBI WGS metagenome assembly OFEI01 (sample SAMN05335687, study PRJEB24111) | insect metagenome | biome: ENVO:00009004; isolation source: gut from larvae fed green and black olives | host: Bactrocera oleae | place: Israel | collected 2011-11
CTATATAACGGGATATTACAGCGCTATCAGGCCCCACTGGTATAACGGCGGTCTGACGCCCAACGAATCTGAGCGGCTGTACTACTTACAGTCTAATGCTGTGGCCAGTATTAGTTGACCACTACAATGCTGATTTTATGTTATGGACAGCTCGCTGTTTTATGAGATCACAGCATAATCTCTATTTATTTAACAAAGCTATTAATCTGGCTATACGCGTTAAAAAGCGCCCATTCAGCTGAAAAAGAAAAAAACCTCCCTCGCGCTCCTTTCTGGTTCGATCAGTGAATTGATTCTGTTCAAGAAAAATTTGCCTGTTTTCCTAGCATAAAACACCAAACTGTATTCTGGATCAAAAAAATAACCCTAATAGGGGGCAGGAAAACGTGATGAATCCTGCCAAAATAGGCGTTGTTAAATGCACGATCCAAACAAGATTTTAGCCGCTACACTATAGTTCACATGATGCTACTGACTCGATTTAGCTCACTTATCGAGCATTATATGTTAAATTCGTGTTGTGGGTGTGAATTAATGTGCGGGTAGTTTTGTCAAAGTTGACAAAAGGTTAGTTAAAGGAGTAAAAACCACATAGAATCACTGCCTAACCGCAAAAGACACAAAAGACAGTAAGATTTATCAGGTTTTTTATTCTTCCCTTGAATCGATGTGGTGTGTTAACTGCCAATTATCAGAGCAGGACGTAAAACGCCACTTTTGGTGAGTAAGCAAGAGTATGTCAAAAACCACAGAAGTCGTTGCCCATCATTGGGCGTTCGCCGTTTTCCTGATCGTCTCTATCGGCCTTTGCTGCGCAATGCTAGCCGGAGCATGGTTCTTGGGCGGAAAAGCCCGTGGAAGGCATACAAATACACCTTTTGAATCCGGGATTGCTTCGGTGGGCAGTGCTAAACTGCGCCTGTCTGCCAAGTTTTACCTAGTTGCCATGTTTTTCGTCATCTTCGACGTTGAAGCCCTCTATCTCTACGCATGGTCGACAGCGATCCGCGAAAGTGGTTGGGTCGGCTTTGTGGAAGCAGCTATTTTTATTTTGGTTCTGCTAGCTGGTTTGTTTTATCTGGTCCGCATTGGCGCGCTGGATTGGGCTCCTGCCCGTCGTCAGTTTGACGTCAAACCAACCACCATCTCGCACGCCAACCGTCACAAGCAGTAACAGCGAGGAAAAAACACATGGACTATACGCTCACCCGCATAGACCCGAACGGTGGGAATGACCGTTACCCCCTGCAGAAACAGGAGATTGTTACCGATCCCTTAGAAAAGCGCGTTCATCAAAACGTCTACACGGGCAAGTTGGAACACGCTCTGCACGACATGGTGAACTGGGGTCGTAAGAACTCCCTTTGGCCGTTAAACTTCGGCCTTTCTTGTTGCTACGTCGAAATGACCACCTCGTTTACGGCATTACATGACGTGGCGCGATTCGGTTCGGAAGTTATTCGTGCTTCGCCTCGCCAGGCTGACTTTATGGTGGTAGCGGGAACTTGTTTCATCAAGATGGTTCCGGTTGTGCAGCGCCTGTATGACCAGATGCTGGAACCAAAATGGGTGATCTCGATGGGTGCCTGCGCGAACTCCGGTGGTATGTACGATATCTATTCTGTGGTGCAGGGCGTGGATAAGTTCCTGCCGGTTGACGTGTATATTCCGGGTTGCCCTCCGCGTCCTGAAGCCTATATGCAGGCGCTGCTGCTGCTGCAGGAGTCGATTGGCAAAGAGCGCCGTCCGCTGTCTTGGATTGTCAGCGATCAGGGCGTGTATCGCGCCAATATGCAGTCAGAGCGCGACAAAAAGAATGCCGAGCGTATCGCCGTGACTAATCTGCGCACGCCTGACGAAATTTAAAAACAGCAGTTTATGGATGTGGTCAGCAAAAGCGCAAAAAAAACAATGTAATGTGCGCCGCCCCACCTGATGCCAACACTGAGCGCCTAGATGACAGGCCAGAATGGTGAACCTCTTATGACAGATTTAACCACGCAAGATCTCGCTCAGCCGTTATGGCAAACCCGAGATGACCCGGTAATCGGCGAGATGCGTAATCGTTTTGGGCCTGACGCCTTTACTGTGCAAGCAACCCGTACCGGCATTTCGGTAGTCTGGGTGAAACGTGAGCAGCTGCTTGAGATTATCCACTTCCTGCGCAAGTTGCCAAAACCTTATGTCATGCTGTATGACTTGCATGGCATGGACGAGCGTTTGCGTACTCACCGTGCGGGTTTACCCGAGGCTGATTTTTCCGTTTTCTACCACCTCATCTCCATTGAACGCAATCGCGATATCATGCTCAAGGTGGCGTTGTCTGAAAACGATTTGAATGTACCGACCATCACCAAAATCTTCCCGAATGCCAACTGGTATGAGCGTGAAACTTGGGAGATGTTTGGTATCAATATCGAGGACCACCCGCACCTGAGGCGCATCATGATGCCGCAGACGTGGGAAGGGCACCCGCTGCGCAAAGATTATCCGGCGCGTGCGACCGAATTCGATCCTTTCGAGCTGACGAAGCAGAAAGAAGATCTGGAAATGGAGTCGCTCACCTTTAAGCCTGAAGACTGGGGCATGAAGCGCAGCACCAACAATGAGGACTTTATGTTTCTCAACCTCGGCCCGAACCACCCGTCAGTGCACGGTGCGTTCCGTATTATCCTGCAGCTGGACGGCGAAGAGATCGTCAACTGCGTGCCGGATATCGGTTATCACCATCGCGGTGCGGAGAAAATGGGCGAGCGTCAATCTTGGCACAGCTACATTCCTTACACCGACCGCATCGAATATCTCGGCGGCTGCGTGAACGAAATGCCGTACGTGTTAGCGGTTGAGAAACTGGCCGGTATCAAAGTGTCAGAGCGCGTGGATGTCATCCGCGTGATGCTTTCAGAGCTGTTCCGTATAAACAGCCACCTTCTGTACATCTCAACGTTTATTCAGGACGTCGGTGCTATGTCTCCGGTGTTCTTTGCCTTTACCGATCGCCAGAAAATTTACGACGTGGTGGAAGCCATTACTGGTTTCCGTATGCACCCGGCTTGGTTCCGCATCGGCGGCGTGGCGCATGACCTACCGAAAGGGTGGGAGCGCCTACTGCGCGAGCTGCTGGACTGGTTGCCAAAACGGCTGAAATCCTACGAACAGATCGCGTTGAAAAACTCCGTGCTGATTGCTCGCTCGAAAGGTGTTTCTGCCTACAACATGGAAGAAGCACTGGCTTGGGGTACCACCGGTGCAGGTCTGCGCGCGACGGGACTCGACTTTGACGTGCGTAAATGGCGCACGTACTCCGGTTATGAAAACTTCGATTTCGATATTCCCATCGGTGACGGTGTCAGCTGTGCTTACAGCCGCGTGATGCTGAAGATGGAAGAGATGCGCCAGAGTATGCGCATCCTAGAACAGTGTCTAAAGAATATGCCGGAAGGCGCGTTCAAGGCTGACCATCCGCTGACCACGCCGCCACCAAAAGAGCGCACGCTGCAGCATATCGAAACCCTGATCACTCATTTCCTGCAGGTTTCATGGGGCCCTGTGATGCCGGCCAATGAGTCCCTCCAGATGATTGAGGCGACCAAAGGGATTAACAGTTACTACCTGACCAGCGACGGCAGCACCATGAGCTACCGCACCCGCGTGCGCACGCCTAGCTTCCCGCACCTGCAGCAGATCCCTTCAGTGATCAACGGCAGCCTAGTATCCGACCTGATAGTATACCTCGGTAGTATCGATTTTGTTATGTCAGACGTGGACCGCTAATTATGCACGATCAAAGAATTGCGATCGAAACGATCGATGAATCCGGGGCTTTTGTGCTGAGTGCCAGCGAGCGCAATGCCATTGAGCATGAAAAACGCCATTATGAAGACGCGCGTGCCGCTTCAATTGGAGCGCTGAAAATTGTTCAGAAGCAGCGCGGCTGGGTGCCAGACGGTGCGATTAACGCCATTGCGGATGTGCTGGGCATTCCTGCCGTTGATGTGGAAGGGGTGGCAACATTCTACAGCCAGATCTTCCGCACGCCGGTTGGCCGCCATGTAATCCGCTACTGCGACAGCGTTGTGTGCCACATCACTGGCTTCCAGGGAATCCAGGTCGCGCTGGAAACCAAGCTGAATATCAAGCCGGGCCAGACCACGGACGATGGCCGTTTCACGCTGCTGCCGACCTGTTGCCTAGGTAACTGCGATAAGGGGCCAGTGATGATGATGGATGAAGACACTCACGTTCATCTGACGCCGGAAGGCATCGCCAATTTACTGGAGCAGTATCAATGAGACAGATCGTGCGTACTGCCGAAATGCATCCGCTGACTTGGCGCATGCGTGAAGACAAACAGCCGGTATTTCTTGAGGAATACCGCAGTAAGAATGGTTATGCCGGTGCTGAGAAAGCCCTGAAATCCATGGCACCGGAAGATATCGTTGCGCAGGTCAAAGACTCTGGCCTGAAAGGGCGTGGCGGTGCAGGCTTCTCCACCGGTTTGAAGTGGAGCTTGATGCCGAAAGACGAATCCATGAATATCCGTTACCTGCTGTGTAACGCCGATGAAATGGAGCCCGGCACCTATAAAGACCGCCTGCTGATGGAGCAGATGCCGCACCAGCTGGTTGAAGGCATGTTGGTCGCCGCTTTTGCGCTGAAAACCTATCGTGGCTATATCTTCCTGCGTGGCGAATATATTGAAGCTGCCGCCAACCTGCGCAGCGCCATCGCTGAAGCAACTGAAGCGGGTCTGTTGGGTAAAAACATCCTCGGCTCGGGCTTCGATTTTGAGCTGATCGTGCACACCGGCGCTGGCCGCTATATCTGTGGTGAAGAGACCGCGCTGATTAACTCCTTGGAAGGGCGCCGCGCTAACCCGCGCTCCAAGCCACCCTTCCCGGCATCAGCGGGTGCTTGGGGCAAGCCGACCTGCGTTAATAACGTTGAGACGCTCTCCAACGTGCCAGCCATCATTGCTAACGGCGTTGACTGGTACAAAGGCATTTCCACCAGTGAAGATACCGGCACCAAAATGATGGGCTTTTCCGGCAGGGTGAAAAACCCTGGCATCTGGGAACTGCCGTTTGGCACCACCGCTCGCGAAATTCTGGAAGAGTATGCCGGTGGCATGCGCGACGATCTGAAATTCAAGGCGTGGCAGCCGGGTGGTGCAGGCACTGATTTCCTAACCGAATCCCACCTCGACCTGCCAATGGAATTTGCCAGCATTGGTAAAGCCGGTAGCCGTCTGGGTACGGCGCTGGCGATGGCTGTTGACCACGAGATCAACATGGTGTCGCTGGTGCGCAATCTGGAAGAGTTCTTCGCCCGTGAATCCTGCGGCTGGTGTACACCTTGCCGCGACGGCCTGCCGTGGAGCGTTAAAATTCTGCGCGCGCTGGAGAACAAACAGGGGCAGCTAGGGGATATCGAAACTCTGCTGCAGCTCTGCCGCCAGCTTGGCCCGGGTAAAACATTCTGTGCGCATGCGCCGGGTGCAGTAGAACCACTGCAAAGTGCCATTAAATACTTCCGCGAAGAGTTTGAAGCGGGTATGGCACCCCAAGTATACAACAACACACACGCGATTAGCGGCATCCAGCCAAACCTGTTAAAGGCACGCTGGTAAGCAGAGTTTAACGCCCGTGTTTGCACGGGCCTTACGGAAACATATTCACTATGGCTACAATTCATGTAGACGGTAAAGAATATGATGTTGATGGTGCAGACAACCTGTTGCAGGTATGTCTCTCCCTTGGCCTTGATATTCCTTATTTCTGCTGGCACCCGGCGCTCGGTAGCGTCGGTGCCTGCCGCCAGTGTGCGGTAAAGCAGTTCCAAAATGCCGAAGACACCTGTGGCCGCCTAGTTATGTCCTGCATGACCCCGGCGTCCGATGGCACATTCATCTCCATCGATGATGGTGAGGCGAAAGAGTTCCGCGAAAGTGTGGTGGAGTGGTTAATGACTAACCACCCGCACGACTGTCCGGTCTGTGAAGAGGGCGGTAACTGTCACCTGCAGGATATGACAGTGATGACCGGCCACAGCTTCCGCCGTTATCGCTTCACCAAGCGTACTCACCGCAATCAGGATCTCGGTCCGTTTATTTCCCACGAGATGAACCGCTGCATCGCCTGCTACCGCTGTGTGCGCTACTACAAAGATTATGCCGATGGTACTGACCTCGGCGTTTACGGTGCACATGACAATGTCTACTTTGGTCGTCCTGAAGATGGCGTGCTGGAGAGTGAATTCTCCGGTAACCTAGTAGAAATTTGCCCAACTGGCGTGTTCACCGACAAAACTCACTCCGAGCGTTACAACCGTAAGTGGGATATGCAGTTTGCGCCAAGCATCTGCCAGCAGTGCAGCATCGGCTGTAACACCAGCCCGGGCGAGCGCTACGGTGAACTGAGCCGCATCGAAAACCGTTATAACGGCACGGTAAACCACTACTTCCTGTGCGACCGTGGCCGTTTCGGCTATGGTTACGTTAACCTGAAAGATCGCCCGCGCCAGCCAATGCAGCGCCGCGGCGATGACTGGATCGCGCTCAACGCTGAGCAAGCGATGCAGGGAGCCGCAGATGTGCTGCGTCAGGCGAGAAAAGTGATCGGCATTGGTTCACCGCGCGCCAGCGTGGAGAGCAACTTTGCACTGCGCGAGCTGGTGGGAGCCGAAAACTTCTCTACCGGTATCGCTGCGGGTGAGCAGGCGCGTCTTGAGCTGATGCTTAACGTGCTGCGCGACAGCGGCATTCACACGCCGGCGCTGCGTGATATCGAGAGCTACGATGCGGTGCTGGTGCTGGGTGAAGATCTGACTCAGACTGGGGCGCGCGTTGCCCTGTCCGTGCGTCAGGCCGTGAAGGGCAAATCACGTGAAATGGCAGCCACACAGAAAGTGGCGGACTGGCAGATTGCTGCGATTCTCAACATCGGTCAGAACGCCAAACATCCGCTGTTCGTCACTAACGTTGATGAAACCCGCCTTGATGATATCGCCGCGTGGAGTTATCACGCCCCGGTTGAGGATCAGGCGCGTTTAGGTTTTGCCATTGCCCATGAGCTGGACGCCAGTTCACCGGCGGTCAGCGATCTCGATAAATCACTGGCGGGCAAAATCAACGTGATTGTGCAGGCGCTGGCCGGTGCGAAAAAACCGCTGATTGTATCCGGAACTCACTCCGGCAGCGAAGCGATGATTCAGGCTGCCGCTAATGTGGCGAAAGCGCTGAAAGCTCTTGGTTCTGATGTGGGGATCACCTTGATTGCGGGGGCCACTAACAGCGTTGGCTTGGGCATGATTGGCGGTCACTCGCTCGACGTCGCCTTGGCGGATCTGGAAAACGGCGCGGCAGATACGGTGATCATTTTGGAGAACGATCTCTATCGTCACCTGCCGAAAGCCACCGTGGATGCTGCACTGATCAATGCGCCAAACGTGATAGTGCTCGATCACCAGCGTACTGCCACCACTGAAAAAGCCGGTCTGATCCTCTCTACTGCCAGCTTCGCTGAAAGCGATGGGACCGTCGTCAACCAAGAGGGCCGCGCACAGCGTTTCTTCCAGGTTTATGATCCGGCTTACTACGACAAAAAAGTTCAGATGCTGGAAAGCTGGCGATGGCTGCACTCGCTGCAGAGCACCATCAACAGCCGCGAAGTGGACTGGAGCCAGCTCGATCACGTGATAGATGCCTGTGTGGTCGCACTGCCGCAGCTGGCCGGGATTAAACAAGCGGCACCGGATGCTAGCTTCCGTATTCGCGGTCAGAAGCTGTCGCGCTTGCCGCACCGTTCAAGTGGACGTACCGCGATGCGTGCCAATATCAGTGTGCACGAACCGCGTCAGCCGCAGGACAAAGACACCATGTTCTCCTTCTCAATGGAAGGGAACAACCAGCCGGGTGCTGCGCGCTCACAGATCCCATTTGCATGGGCGCCAGGCTGGAACTCACCGCAGGCATGGAACAAATTCCAAGCGGAAGTGGGTGGACATCTGCGTAACGGCGATCCGGGCGTACGCCTGATCGAAGCGGGTGACTCTCGGCTGGGCTGGTTCGAAAATGTGCCGGCGGCCTTCAGCGGTGACACCGATAGCTGGCGAGTGGCGCCATACTTCCACCTGTTTGGTAGCGAAGAGATGACGCAGCGCGCTCCGGTTATTCAGCAGCGTATGCCGCAGGCTTACGTGATGATGAACCCGAATGATGCGGCAAAACTGTGCGTGAATGCCGGGGCTGCGGTTGAATTTCACTGCCAGGGTGAAATTCTGCGTCTGCCGGTGTGCTTCTCCAGCAATCTGCAGGCAGGGCAGGTTGGTTTGCCAATTGGTTTGCCGGGTGTTCCACCGTTCCTTGCCGGTAGCGACATTGAAAATCTGCGGGAGGCTGCACAATGAGGTGGCTGACACCGGAAGTTATCGACGTCATTATCGCCGTCGTAAAAGCCTTAGTGATCCTGTTTCTCGTCGTTGGCTGCGGCGCGTTTATGAGCTTCGGCGAACGTCGCCTGCTCGGCCTGTTCCAGAACCGCTACGGACCAAACCGTGTCGGCAGGGGCGGCTCGCTGCAGCTGGTGGCAGATATGATCAAAATATTCTTTAAAGAGGACTGGATCCCACCGTTCACTGACCGCGTGATCTTCACCCTTGCGCCAATGATCGCTTTCATCTCGCTGCTACTGGCGATGGCGATTGTGCCAGTGACTTCCACTTGGATGGGCGCGGACCTGAATATCGGTCTGCTGTTCTTCCTGATGATGGCAGGCCTTGCGGTGTATGCCGTATTGTTCGCGGGCTGGTCGAGTAATAATAAATACTCACTGCTCGGTGCGATGCGTGCCTCAGCCCAGACGCTGAGCTACGAAGTGTTCCTCGGCCTGTCGCTGATGGGAGTGGTCGCTCAGGCTGGCTCGTTCAACATGGTCGACATTGTGAACAGCCAGCAGCATCTGTGGAACGTAATCCCGCAGTTCTTGGGCTTTATCACCTTCTGCATCGCCGGTGTTGCAGTGTGCCACCGCCATCCGGTTGATCAGCCAGAAGCCGAGCAGGAACTTGCTGACGGTTACCACATCGAGTATGCCGGGATGAAATTCGGCCTGTTTTTCGTGGGTGAATACGTCGGTATCGTGACCGTATCATCACTGATCGTCACGCTATTCTTCGGTGGCTGGTACGGTCCGTGGCTGCCGCCGATTTTCTGGTTTGCCATCAAAACGGCATTCTTCATGATGATGTTCATTCTGATTCGTGCTGCGTTACCGCGCCCGCGCTATGACCAGGTGATGTCGTTCGGCTGGAAAGTCTGTCTGCCGTTAACACTGTTGAATCTGCTGGCGACCGCCGCAGTGATTCTGTACACGGTGCAGTAAGGGGTTAAGAAAATGACATTAAAAGACCTTGTCGTTGGTTTCGGGACAACCGTACGCAGTATCTGGCTGATAGGTATGAATGCCTTCGCCAAACGCGAAACCATGATGTACCCGGAAGAGCCGGTTTACCTGCCGCCACGTTATCGTGGGCGTATCGTGCTGACGCGCGAGCCGGACGGCCAGGAACGCTGCGTTGCCTGTAACCTGTGTGCCGTAGCCTGCCCGGTGGGCTGTATCTCGCTGCAAAAAGCGGAGATGGCCGACGGCCGCTGGTATCCGGAGTTCTTCCGTATCAACTTATCGCGCTGCATCTTCTGTGGCCTGTGTGAAGAGGCTTGCCCGACCACTGCGATTCAGCTTACTCCAGATTTCGAGCTGGGTGAGTTCAAGCGTCAGGATCTGGTGTATGAAAAAGAACACCTGCTGATTTCTGGCCCGGGTAAATACCCGGAATACAGTTTTTACCGGATGGCGGGTATGGCGATTAGCGGTAAAGATAAAGGCGACGCAAAAAACGAAGCCAGACCCATCGACGTCAAGGGCTTGTTACCTTAAGGAGCCAAGCATGGAATTTGCGTTTTATCTTTGCGGACTGGTCGCGGTGCTGGCAACGTTGCGCGTTGTCACCCACACAGACCCGGTACATGCGTTGCTGTACCTGATTATTTCTCTGCTGGCTATCGCCGGTGTATTCTTCTCGCTCGGCGCTTACTTTGCCGGTGCGCTGGAGATCATTGTTTATGCGGGCGCCATCATGGTGCTGTTTGTCTTCGTGGTGATGATGCTGAACCTTGGCGGTCAGGAGATCGAGCAGGAGCGTCGCTGGCTGCAGGCATCTATGTGGATCGAATCCGCTGTGCTGTCGTTTGTCCTGCTGGTGATGCTGATTTACGCCATCCGTAGTGTTAATGACCAGAGCATTGACGGCACGATGATCGATGCGAAAGCGGTCGGCATCAGCCTATTTGGTCCTTATGTTCTGGCCGTTGAGCTGGCTTCCATGCTGCTGCTGGCAGGGCTAGTCGTGGCCTTTCACATCGGTCGCGAGCAGCGCTCTGGTGAGGTGCTGAGCAACCGCCCGGCGGACAAAGTGAAAAGTAATAAGGAGGAGCAGGTATGATCCCTCTGCAGCATGGACTTATTCTGGCGGACATTCTGTTTGTCCTCGGGCTGACGTGCGTGGTAATTCGTCGTAACTTCCTGTTTATGTTGATTGGTCTCGAAATTATGATCAACGCCGCAGCACTGGCGTTCATGGTGGCAGGGAGCTACTGGGGCCAAGCAGACGGTCAGGTAATGTATATCCTGGCAATCAGCTTGGCTGCGGCTGAGGCCAGTATTGGTCTAGCGCTGCTGCTGCAGCTGCAACGCCGCAGTCAGACCCTCAACATTGATAAAGTGAGTGAGATGCGCGGATGAACCTTTTTTATTTAACAATCCTGTTTCCGCTGATTGGCTTCTTACTGCTGGCATTTTCCCGTGGTCGCTGGTCAGAAAATCTGGTCGCTACCGTCGGAATGGGTTCTGTCGGTCTAGCCGCACTGGTCACGCTATATGTTGGCATGGACTTCTTTGCCAACGACCAGCAGGTATTTAATCAGCTGCTGTGGACCTGGATCCACGTGGGTAACTACAACATCAGCGTTAGCCTGACGCTGGATGGGCTGTCGCTGACTATGCTGTTCGTGGTCACCGGTGTGGGCTTCTTTATCCATATGTTTGCCTCTTGGTATATGCGTGGGGAGGAGGGATACTCGCGCTTCTTCGCCTATACCAACCTGTTTATCGCCAGCATGGTGGTTCTGGTACTGGCCGATAACCTGATGCTGATGTATCTCGGCTGGGAAAGCGTGGGCCTCTGCTCGTACCTGCTGATCGGTTTCTACTATACCGAAGCGAAAAACTGTGCGGCGGCGATGAAAGCCTTTATCGTGACCCGCGTAGGTGACGTGTTCTTGGCATTTGCGTTGTTCATTCTTTACAACGAGCTGGGTACGCTGAACTTCCGCGAAATGGTCGAGTTGGCTCCGGCACACTTTGCCGCCGATAACCATATGCTGATGTGGGCAACCCTGATGCTGTTAGGTGGTGCGGTCGGTAAATCAGCTCAGTTGCCATTGCAGACCTGGCTGGCCGATGCGATGGCGGGCCCAACCCCGGTATCTGCACTGATCCACGCGGCAACTATGGTAACCGCAGGTGTCTACCTGATTGCCCGTACTCACGGCCTGTTCCTGATGACGCCGGAAGTGCTGCATCTGGTTGGTATCGTGGGTACGGTGACGCTGGTGCTGGCAGGCTTTGCGGCGCTGGTGCAGACCGATATCAAGCGCGTGCTGGCCTATTCGACCATGAGTCAGATTGGCTATATGTTCTTGGCACTGGGCGTTCAGGCTTGGGATGCGGCGATTTTCCATCTAATGAACCATGCGTTCTTCAAAGCGCTGCTGTTCCTCTCTTCTGGTTCGGTGATCCTCGCCTGCCATCATGAGCGGAATATCTTCAAAATGGGCGGCCTGCGTACAAGTATCCCGCTGGTGTATGTCTGCTTCCTAGTCGGGGGCGCAGCGCTGTCTGCCTTGCCGCTGATTACCGCAGGCTTCTTTAGTAAGGATGAGATTCTGGCAGGGGCACTGGCTAAAGATCATCTTAACCTGATGATTGCCGGTTTGGCAGGGGCGTTTATGACTTCGCTCTACACCTTCCGTATGATCTTCATTACCTTCCACGGGAAAGAACAAATTCACGCTAACGCCGGCAAAGGGATTACTCATCATATGCCGTTGATCGTGCTGTTAATTCTCTCAACCTTTATTGGCGCGATGATTGTGCCGCCGCTGAAAGGCGTACTGCCGGATACCGCTAAACTGGCGCACGGCAGCGTGCTGACGCTGGAGATTGCCTCTGGCGTAGTCGCGATTGTCGGCATTCTGCTGGCCGCCGCGCTGTGGCTTGGCAAGCGCACGCTGGTAACCTCAATCGCCAACAGCGCCGTGGGTCGTTTCTTCTCGACCTGGTGGTTTGCCGCTTGGGGCTTCGACTGGCTATACGACAAAATCTTCGTTAAGCCTTACCTTGGCGTGGCCTGCCTGCTGTCGCGTGACCCGTTAAATGCACTGATGAACATCCCAGCACTGTTGGCGCGTGGCGCAAACAAAAGCTTGGTAATCAGTGAAAACGGCTATTTGCGCTGGTATGTGGCCTCAATGAGCATCGGTGCCTTGGTGGTGCTGACTCTGCTGATGGTGATGTAAAGGTTCGTGAGCGGGGCGGGGAAGAATCTCTGCCCCTGTTTAAAGAATGTTAAAAATTACCTGAAAGTTGGGCGTTATAGGTGCCGCCAGTTTTGTTACCGCCAGCGCAGAGTAAGCGCAGCATACTTAAGTATGTGACCATTGCGAGCACTGCCGGGGGCATAAATGGCAAGCGAGATAGCCCATTCAGGCTCAAAAAAGGGAAAGGCCCGCCATGTTATTACCTTGGCTTATATTGATCCCGTTTGTCGGTGGCTTGCTGTGCTGGCAGCTTGAGCGCTTAGGACCTAAGCTGCCGCGCTGGATCGCACTGATCGCAATGGGGCTGACACTGGTGCTTTCACTGCAGCTTTGGCTGCAGGGTGGCTACTCACTGACTCAGGCTGCGGGTATTCCGCAGTGGCAATCTCAGTTCTCCGTTCCGTGGATCCCACGCTTTGGTATTGAGTTCCATCTAGCGCTCGACGGCCTGTCGCTGCTGATGGTGATGCTGACCGGGTTGCTTGGCCTGATGGCGATCCTCTGCTCGTGGAATGAAATCGAGAAATGGCAGGGCTTCTTCCACCTCAACCTGCTGTGGATCCTCGGTGGCGTGATCGGCGTGTTCCTCGCCATGGATATGTTCCTGTTCTTCTTCTTCTGGGAGATGATGCTGGTACCGATGTACTTACTGATCGCGCTGTGGGGCCACAAAGCCTCCGACGGGAAGACGCGTATTTCTGCCGCAACCAAATTCTTCATCTATACCCAAGTCAGCGGTCTGGTGATGCTGATTGCGATTCTGGCGCTGGTATTTATACGCTATAACGCGACAGGCATCTGGACGTTTAACTATGAACTGCTGCTGAAAACGCCAATGTCGCACGGCGTGGAATACTTGCTGATGCTGGGCTTCTTTATCGCCTTCGCGGTAAAAATGCCAGTGATTCCGTTGCACGGCTGGCTACCGGATGCACACAGCCAAGCACCAACCGCAGGTTCGGTTGACCTTGCCGGTATTCTGTTAAAAACGGCCGCTTACGGCCTGCTGCGTTTCGCGCTGCCGCTGTTCCCAAATGCTTCGGCCGAGTTTGCGCCCATCACCATGTGGCTGGGGATTATCGGTATCTTCTACGGTGCGTGGATGGCTTTCTCGCAGTACGATATCAAACGCCTGATTGCTTACACATCTATCTCCCACATGGGCTTTGTGCTGATTGCCATCTACACCGGTAGCCAGCTGGCATTCCAAGGGGCGGTGGTGCAGATGATCGCGCACGGCCTGTCAGCGTCTGCGCTGTTCATCCTTTGTGGTCAGCTGTACGAGCGCCTGCATACCCGTGATATGCGTCAGATGGGTGGTCAGTGGGCACGTATTAAATGGTTACCGGGCCTGTCGCTGTTCTTCGCGGTGGCGAACCTTGGGATGCCTGGTACGGGTAACTTCGTCGGGGAGTTTATGATCCTAACGGGCAGCTTTCAGACGGTGCCGGTGATCATTGTCATCGCCACCTTCGGGCTGGTGTTTGCCTCGGTTTACTCACTGACTATGATGCAACGCGCCTACTACGGTACGCCAAAGTCAGATACCCCTCTGCGCGGCATGTCAGCGCGTGAGTTCCTGATGATTATGGTGCTGGTGGTCCTGCTGGTGCTGCTGGGTGTTTATCCTCAGCCGATTCTGGATACCTCGCATGCTGCGATGAGTAATATTCAGCCGTGGTTTACTGCTTCAATTTTAACTACAAGGCCGTAATTCGTCATGACGATTACTTCTCAACAATTGATCGCGCTTCTACCGCTGCTGATCGTCGGATTGACGGTGGTAGTTGTGATGCTGTCCATTGCGTGGCGACGCAATCACTTCGTCAATGCAACGCTGGCCGTGATCGGCCTCAATCTAGTGCTGTTCGCGCTGTACTTTGTCGGTCAGGCTGGACCAATGGATGTCACCCCGCTGCTGCGCGTGGACAGCTATTCAATACTGTATACCGGGCTGGTTATTCTTGCCAGCCTAGCAACCTGCACCTTTGCTTACCCGTGGCTGGCGGGCTACTCGGATAACCGCGAAGAGTTTTACCTGCTGGTGCTGATTGCGACTTTGGGCGGTGTGATGCTGGCCAGCGCGAGTCACTTGGCTTCGCTGTTCCTCGGTATTGAGCTGATCTCCCTGCCGCTGTTTGGCTTGGTGGGTTACGCCTTCCAGCAGAAACGCTCGCTGGAAGCGGCTATCAAGTACACCATCCTGTCGGCAGCGGCATCGTCATTCCTGCTGTTCGGTATGGCACTGGTGTATGCAGACTCGGGCAACATCAGCTTTGTTTCGCTCGGTAAGAGCCTGAACGATGGTGTACTGCATGAGCTGCTGATTATGGCGGGTCTGGGTATGATGATCGTAGGCTTTGGCTTCAAGCTATCGCTGGTACCGTTCCACCTGTGGACGCCAGACGTGTATCAGGGGGCTCCAGCTCCGGTTTCGACCTTCTTGGCTACCGCCAGCAAAATCGCCATCTTTGGCGTGCTGATGCGCCTGTTTATGTATGCACCGCTGGCCGACAACGAAGGCGTGCGCAGCGTACTTGGCATTATGGCGGTGCTGTCGATGCTGTTCGGTAACCTGATGGCGATTTCGCAGACCAACATCAAGCGTATGCTGGGCTACTCGTCAATTGCTCACCTCGGCTATCTGCTGGTGGCGCTGATTGCCGTGCAGACTCATCAGTTATCGATGGAGACCGTTGGCGTTTACCTAGCTGGTTATCTGTTCAGCAGCCTCGGTGCTTTCGGTGTCGTCAGCCTGATGTCCAGCCCTTACCGGGGCCCGGATGCTGACTCGCTGTACTCCTACCGCGGTCTGTTCTGGCATCGTCCGATCCTCGCCGCTGTGATGACCGTGATGATGCTGTCACTGGCGGGTATCCCGATGACGGTTGGTTTTATCGGTAAGTTCTACGTGATTGCTGTGGGTGTGAGTGCACATCTGTGGTGGTTAACCGGCACCGTGGTGCTGGGCAGTGCCATTGGCCTGTACTACTACCTGCGTATGACCGTCAGCCTGTACCTCAACCCGCCAGAGCTGATGCAGCGTGATACCCCTGCGAATTGGGCATTCACCGCTGGTGGTGTGGTGGTACTGATTTCAGCGATTCTGGTGCTGGCGCTGGGTATCTACCCGCAGCCGCTGATCTCGCTGGTTAAGCTGGCGCAGCCGCTGATGTAGTATTAACCCGCGGTCATCACGCGGTCATCAATATACTTACGCTTGTCCGGCGGCGGTGGGAAATACTGATACAGCCAAGTTTCGCTCAGCGTCTCATCTTTGGTTCGCAGGAACAGGCGCATATTCACCGGCGCAGTGGAATCGCTGTCAGGATACCAGTCGAACAGGATGCGGTAGCCGTCGATAGGCTCAACGTAGAGGATCTCGATCTGCTTAAGGGTGCCGCTACTGACGTTGATCACCGGCTCGATCCCTTTCGGTGCTGCCGCTTTCAGATTGCCACCCACGAAGTCGACCGCAAAACGGCGCGCCCAGACGTCAGGATAGTGTTCGCCAGGTGCCCAGCTTTCCGGGAAGCCGCCCGTACCGGTGCGTGTCGCATTCACCCGTGACAGGCCGCTACGAACCGGCGGCAGGCCGCTCCAGTAAAGCTTGTAGGGGAAGCTGTGCTCACTGCCCGCTTTGATGGCGTCGGCTGGCTGCCAGAAGCAGACGATATTATCTAGCGTTTCACCCGTGGTCGGGATCTCCATTAGGTTGATCGCCCCTTTGCCCCACTTGCCGACCGGCTCAACCCACAGGCTCGGGCGCTTGTTGTACCAGCCAATCACATCCTGATAATCTAGGAAGTTATGATTGAGCTGCAACATGCCGAAACCCCGCGGGTTCTCGTCCTGATAAGCATTGAAGGTCAGACGCTGCGGGTTGTTCAACGGACGGCAGATCCACTCACCGCTACCGGTCCACATTGCTAGGCGATCGGAGTCGTGAATTTGCGGGTGGATGGTGTCGCACATGCGGCGTTCGTTATTGCCGCAGCTGAACATGGTGGTCATGGGTGAGATACCCAGCTGCTGGATATCTTTACGTACATAAATGTGGTTTTCCACTTCCATCACCACGAGTTTCTCTTCACAGTGAATGGTGAATTTAAATGCGCCGGTGCAGCTTGGGCCATCCAGTAGGGTATACATCAAAAACGTGGTGTCATCTGCTTTTGGCGTTTCGAACCAGAAGGCAGTGAAGTCCGGGAACTCTTCTTTGCTGGTAAAGGTATCGATCGCCACGCCGCGTGCCGACAGTCCGTACTGGTAGGTTTCATCTACCGCACGGAAATAGCTGGCGCCGAGGAACGAGACGATATCGCGTTTTGCCAGATCCGGTTTTTTAAACGCGCGGAAACCGGCAAAGCCGAGGTCGTTTTTGCCTTCCAGCTGCTTGGTATCAACGTGGGAATTGTTGTAGTTGAACAGCTCCGGGCGGAAGTGGATTTCACATGCCTCACGGCTGGTGCCATCAACGGAGAACATGCCGATACGGCGTTTAAAACCCATGCCCACATGGAAGAACTGAACGTCAAGCTGACGATTGTCGATGCCGTTCCATAGCGAGTGGTTCGCATCGTACTGGATTTCGTTATAGGCCTGCGGAGTCAGCGTTGCCAGCGTTTCCGGCAGCGAAGCCGGAGCGCCGCCATAGGCCTGTTTTGCCATGGCGGCAGCCATTTTTTTAAGGACGTCAAAGTCAAAACGCTTAGCGGTTCCGTCGGCAATCCCATCTTCCACCCAGTCAGCCTGGGAGAACAATGCGGATAGTCCAGACATCCCACTTACGGTAGCGAATGCCATTGACGCTTTCATAAACATTCTTCGATTCATGCCGGAAATAATTTCCTCAGTGAACGGAGTTTGTAGTGACTGTCGTGCGTTTGAACGCATTCGCTTGGCCGGATTTAGCCCGGTTACAGGGAGTTGCGACAGCGAGCCGGGTTGATAGTTCAGTTCACGCAAAATTTACCAGATAAATCTAACTGCCGCAGTGATTTCCCGTGTTTATTCGTTGGTTTACCGCGTCTGGTGCACAAATACACGCGCCTTATGGCAACTGCTGAGCGATTCTCAGCGCATTCCTAGTCGCTTTAGCCAAGCAGAGCGACAACTACTGTCTATAGTTATCAACGTGTGTTATTCGACCAAGGAGAATGGAAATGGCAACAACGACTGAACCACATAAAACTCGACTGGATGATGACTTTGCGTTACTGACTGAAACGCTGGAACAAGTACTGAAATCATCGGGCGACCCGGCAGACCAGAAACACATGGAGCTGAAAGCGAAAAAATCACTGAATGAGGTGAAATCCCGCATCAGCAACGCGTCTGATACCAGCGAATTCAGATAATAAGTGCAACGCTCGGTCATGTAGATGGAGGGACGGTTAGCTACCGATAAGCTATCTTGCTCTTCCGACTAAAGATGAGCGAATAACTATGAAATATCAGCAGTTAACCGAAG
>OFEI01000054.1_pt1 | contig 17490 bp, 24 predicted proteins | sample 1521041 | NCBI WGS metagenome assembly OFEI01 (sample SAMN05335687, study PRJEB24111) | insect metagenome | biome: ENVO:00009004; isolation source: gut from larvae fed green and black olives | host: Bactrocera oleae | place: Israel | collected 2011-11
TCTGCGGCAATACGGGCTGTGGAGCCTGCAATAAACTGTTCAAGTAACCGTTCCTGTTTGTACTGACTGAGTCTGCTTTTTCTCATGGCACTATCCTAGATGATCTTAGTTATCTAGGACAGCCCCATTATTTATTGTATCAAGTAATGAAGAACAATTTAAATGCTGTATTCAGTGAGACTTCGGAGGCATTACCCATGAAAATCTATGCAGCCCAGAAGTGGGTTCATGGACACCTCATACCTCGATGAAAACGCCCGGCTCAGGGCACTGCTGCAGGAGCAGCCGACCACCATCCGCAAAATGGCGGAGTATAACCGCCTGCTCTCGCAGCGGGTGGCGGCGTACGCCAGCGAAATTAACAGGCTGAAGGCGCTGGTCGCTAAGCTGCAGCGCATGTAGTTCGGCAAAAGCTCCGAAAAGCTTCGTGAGAAAACGCAGCGCTAGGTGCGCGAGGCAGAAGAACGCATCGGCGCCCTGCAGGAGGAGATGGCGGAGGTGCCGGGCAAGCAGCATGACCCTGTACTGCCGCAGCCGCTGCGTCAGTCTTCCGCACGTAAACCTTTACCGGCTTAGCTTCCCCGCGAAACCTGCACGCTGGCGCTAATCAGCAGCGCCTTTAAGGTTATCGGAACGCAGCGGCCAAAACTGACCTGCTGCAGCTGTGACCACATCGCTCAGCAATGGCATTCGGTTAAGCTTTGCCGGAGCATGAAAGGAGTTCCAACGCGATTACTCTTCACTGCTGCCGCTTACGCGCTGGATATTCGCCCCAAGAGCGGTCAGCTTGTCTTCAATGTGCTCATAACCACGATCGATGTGGTAAATACGATCCACAATGGTGGTGCCTTCTGCGATACAGCCCGCCAGAATAAGGCTGGCGGAAGCACGCAGATCGGTGGCCATGACTTGGGCACCGGACAGTTTTTCCACCCCGTGGCAGATCAGCCTGTTGCTTTCGATCTCGCCGTGCGCGCCCATGCGTACCAGTTCTGGCACGTGCATAAAGCGGTTCTCGAAGATGGTTTCGGTAATCACACCGGTTCCTTCTGCCACCAAGTTCAGCAGGCTGAACTGTGCCTGCATATCGGTTGGGAAGCCCGGATGCGGCGCGGTGCGCAGATTGACGGCCTTAGGCCGCTTACCGTGCATATCTAGGCTGATCCAGTCTTCACCGGTTTCGATATCTGCACCCGCTTCACACAGCTTAGCCAGTACGGCATCTAGGGTGTCAGGCTGTGCCGCACGGCACACCACTTTACCGCCGGAGATCGCCGCAGCGACTAGGAAGGTACCGGTTTCAATGCGGTCAGGCAGTACGCGGTACACGCCGCCGCCTAGGCGCTGCACGCCTTCGATGGTGATGCGGTCGCTGCCTGCGCCAGTGATTTTCGCACCCAGCGTATTCAGAAAATTAGCAGTATCAACGATTTCCGGCTCGCGGGCCGCATTCTCAATCACGGTAGTGCCGGTTGCTAGCGTGGCCGCGCTCATAATGGTCACGGTCGCGCCAACGCTGACCTTATCCATCACGATATGCGCGCCTTTCAGGCGACCATCAACCGAGGCTTTCACGTAGCCCTCTTCCAGCTTAATCGTGGCACCGAACTGCTCCAAACCGGTGATATGCAGGTCAACCGGACGCGCACCGATAGCGCAGCCGCCGGGCAGTGAAACCTGCCCTTGGCCAAAACGCGCCACAAGCGGACCGAGTGCCCAGATAGAAGCGCGCATGGTTTTCACTAGATCGTAAGGCGCACAGTAAATGTTGACCTCACTGGCATCCAGATGCACGGAACCATTACGTTCTGCTTTCATACCCAGCTTGCTGAGCAGCTTCATGGTAGTATCGATGTCCTTCAGCTTCGGGACGTTCTGAATCTCTACCGGCTTTTCAGCCAGCAAAGCAGCGAACAGGATCGGCAATGCGGCGTTTTTAGCCCCGGAAATAGTGACTTCACCACTCAGACGGGTCGGACCCTGTACACGAAATTTATCCATTGCAACTGCTCTCTATTGTCAGCTAAAAATCTGCCGCCAGCGCCTCACCACGTTTCGCGTGGCAAACTCTGGCTGCTTAAAAACCGTTTAACTTACGGTCACGCGCCCACTCTTCAGGGGTATAAGTCTTGATGGAAACCGCATGCATGCGGTTATCCGCGATGTACTCCATTAGCGGAGCATAGACCGTCTGCTGTTTCTTAACGCGGTTCAGTTTACCAAACAGTTCACCCACGGCAATCACTTGGAAATGGCTACCATCTCCGGTTACGTGGACTTCCTGCAGCGATAGCGCGCTCATCAGCACGGATTGAATTTCACTCGTTTCCATTATGCTCTTAAATTCACTTGATAATAAACAGGCACACATCTTAGTGGAATCAACCCTACTCTTAAACAAGCAAAAAATGCCTGTGGCTGGAAAAAAAGCCTAAATAAGAACAGATAACACTCCTAGTTAGGTAAAAACGAGTAAACTCAACGCGTTCCACGGCTACCTCTGCCGGATTAACGCGCCCAGCGCCTCACTCGCCTTCGGCAATAATTTTCTGCAGGTTATACAGGGTGATCAGCGAACGGAGTTTGTCCGTGATCCCGGTAAAACGCGGTGCCTTGCCACGCTCTAACACGATCTGCCGCAGATGGACCAGCAGGGCTAGGCCATCCGAGTCCACGCGTTGCAGACCCGCAACGTCGATAATCTCAACCCGGCCCATCACCTCAGCACGCTGCTGCCAAAGCGGCAGCAGGGTTTCACGTTCCAGCTCGCCAGCAAGAGTGAGCCTGTCATCCGCGACCTGCCAGCGCAGTTGCCCGTCCATTACTGCTGCTTGTCCAAGGTTATAGGCTCACTCGCTGCCGACTCTAGGCGCGCGGTCAGTCCGTCAATGCCCTGCTGACGCAGCACGCCGCTCCACTCCTTCTGCTTGGTCCTGATCATACTCACGCCTTCCGCGATCATATCAAACGCCTGCCAGTTTCCACTGACGCTGTTTTTACGCCACTGGAAGTCTAGGCGCACCGGTGGTCGGCCGTTCGGGTCGATGATGGTGACGCGGATAGCGACAATGTTTGCGTTACCCAGCGGCTGCTCCGGAGCGATCTGATAAGTCTGACCGTTATACATCGCCAGCGCCTGGCTGTAAGCCTGGGTCAGATAATCGCTGAAGGCCGCAAAGTAGGCTTCATGCTGTGCCGGAGTGGCATCCTTGTAGTAGCGTCCCAGCACCAGCGCGCCCGCATATTTCACCTGCATATAAGGCAGCAGCTCTTCACGTACAATCTGCCGCAGATAGTTAGGAGCCTGCTTGATTTTAGGCTGTTCGTTTTTTAGGCGATCAAAGGTCTTCTGCACCGCCTCATTCATTAGTTTGTAAGGATTGGTCTGGTCGGCTGCGGCATTCGCCGCTACGGATGCAATGACCAGCATCGCGACCATAAGTAAACGTTTAAACATTACTTGCCCTCTTATGGATTATTCGCCGCAGCAGGCGCTGCTGTGGTCGGATCCGCCTCATCACCGGCGGCAGGTGAATTCTTGCTGTCGCCGTTGCCGCTTTTGTAGAGGAACTGGCCTATCAGATCTTCCAGCACCATCGCTGACTTGGTGTCTTGGATGGTACTGCCGTCTTTCAGAATTGCGGTGCCCATTTCCGGGTCATCAAAGCCGATATTCAGCGCCAGATACTGCTCCCCCAGTAGACCGGAAGTCCTTACCGCCAGCGAGCTGGTGTCGGGGATATTGTTATATTTGTCTTCAAGATTCATAGCGACTTTCGGTGAGTAGTTTTTCGGGTCCAGCGTGATATCAGTTACGCGCCCCACGACCACGCCGCCAACTTTGACCGGGGAGCCGGTTTTCAGGCCACCAATATTGTCAAAAGTAGCATAAAGCTTCCAGGTCGGTTCATTGCCGAGGGATTTCAGGTCGGCAACGCGCAGACAGAGAAATATGATCGCGCACAGCGCTAAAAGTAAGAAGGCACCTACCCAAATTTCGCTTTTTTTCGTTTGCATTGCATCAGTTCCCAAACATCAGTGCAGTAAGCACAAAATCCAAACCGAGTACCGCCAGTGAAGCATGTACCACGGTACGCGTCGTTGCCCGACTGATCCCTTCAGAACTCGGGATGGCGTCATAGCCGTTAAACAGCGCAGTCCAAGTCACAGTCATCGCAAATACGGCGCTTTTGATCACGCAGTTGATAATATCTGTTCGCAGGTCGACCGCACTCTGCATCGCTGACCAGAAGAAGCCAAGGTCAATCCCTTTCCAGCCCATGCCAACCAGCGCGCCACCCAGCACCCCGACCGCGACAAAAATCAGCGTCAGCAGCGGCATGCTGATAAAGCCAGCCCAAAAACGCGGCGAAATAATGCGGCGCAGTGGGTCAACCGCCATCATCTCCATGCTGGAGAGCTGCTCGGTGGCTTTCATCAGGCCAATCTCTGCCGTCAGGGCCGAACCGGCACGCCCGGCAAATAGCACCGCGGTAACCACCGGCCCCAGCTCGCGCAGCAGCGACAGCGCGACAATCATACCTAGGCTGGTTTCAGCGTTGTAGGTTTTCAGCACTAGGTAACCTTGCAGGCTAAGCACCATGCCGATAAACAGCCCGGATACAATCACGATGAGCAGTGAAAGCACGCCAACGCTATAAAGCTGTTTAACCAGCAGGTGAGCGTGCTTACGAAAACGGGGAATGGCAAACAGCGCATGGAACAGCATCAGTCCGGCGCGGCCAAATGAGGCACAGGTATTAATTCCCTGACGCCCTAATGACGCCAGTGCTCTTAGAAACATAAGTCTGTTAACTCCCTGAGCCGACTAAATCTTGCAGGTAATCCTCTGCCGGGAAACGGCAAGGTACCGGACTATCAGCAATGCCGTCAATAAACTGACGCACGCGGGCATCCTCGTTATCACGCAGTTCAGGTGCCGTCCCCTGAGCGATCACTTTCTGATCCGCGATAATATAAGCGTAATCGGCAATGCTCAGCACCTCAGGCACATCGTGCGATACCACGATACAGGTGACGCCCAACGAGTGGTTAAGTTCGTCGATCAACTTCACCAGCACGCCCATGGTGATGGGATCCTGGCCGACAAAGGGTTCGTCAAACATGATCAAATCCGGTTCCAGCGCGATTGCTCGCGCCAGCGCCGCACGGCGCGCCATCCCACCTGAAAGTTCAGAAGGCTTAAGATTGGCAGCGCAGCGCAGGCCCACCGCTTCCAGTTTCATCATCACTGAACTATGCAGCAGCGCCTTTGGCAGCTGTGTATGCTCACGCAGCGGCCATGCCACGTTATCAAACACGCTCAGATCGGTGAATAACGCCCCTGACTGAAACAGCATGCTCATTTTTTTACGTGCTTCGTACAAGCGTGTGCGCGACAGCGTGGGGATATTTTCGCCGTTAAACCAGATTTCACCGCTGTCTGGAGGGATCTGCCCGCTGATTAAACGCAGTAAAGTGGTTTTGCCTATGCCGGAAGGGCCCATTATCGCGGTGACCTTCCCTTTGGACACCGTAAGCGAGATGTTATCGAAAATCGGCCGGTTGCCACGGGAAAAACTCACGCCCCGCACATCCACCAAATTCGTCTCCGTCTGGCTCATAGTTACCTCATTCCTTATTCTCAAACGTTAAATTTACCCCCGATGGTAATGTATTACCCATCAGACCGTACACTTTTACAGAAACTTACCGCAATAACGTAGCTAAAGCTGGCATAAGTTTTACTTTTCACGCGCAGACCGTCAAAATCACAGCCATTAAATTTTCTTTGCCTTAACTCTTTAAAGCAAACGGTAAACAACGATTATACCCGATCCAAAGGACACTTCATGCTCGTAGCTACAGCACTATTGATTATCGGTTTAGTCTTACTGGTTTATGGAGCAGATCCTCTGATGTTTAGCGCCGCAATATTGTGCTGTTCTCTGGGTATTCCGCCTTTGATTATCAGCATGATGCTGGTGGGCATTGGCACCTCGTTACCGGAGCTGATTGTCTCCTTTTCCGTCGCCACGCACGGGCAGATGGATATCGCAGTTGGCACCGCGATGGGGTCAAATATTACCAATATTTTACTGATTCCTGGCGTCGCCGCGCTGCTGCACCCGCTCACCATCCACTCTAGGCTGGTACGCAGTAAGCTGCCGCTGATGCTGTTGGTGACGCTGCTGTGCGGCGTAATGCTGTTTGATAACGAACTGAGCCGCAACGATGGTCTGGCGATGATCACCATTGCCGCTATCTATCTGATGTTTATCATCAAGATTGCTCGCCGCGCTGAACGGGAAAACAGCAACTCGCTAACGCGTGAGCAGCTGGCTGAACTGCCGAGAGATGACGTGGGCAATAAATACTGTGGCCTTCTTGTAGCTGGCAGCGGCGCTGATTGTGCTGCCGATGTCAACACGTATGGTCATAGACAACGCCACGGTGATTGCCGACTATTTCGGCGTCAGCGAACTGGTGATTGGCCTGACGATTATTTCGGTCAGCACCAGCCTGCCGGAACTGGCTACGGTGATTGCTGGCGCGCTGAAGGGCGAAGATGATATCGCCATCGGCAACCTTATCGTGTCTAATATTTATAATATGGTAATTGTGCTGGGCATTCCGGCACTGAATCTACCTAAGCACGCTCGACTCCGCAGCTTCCGCCCGTGATTACTGGGTGATGCTGGGAGTCAGTGCCCTGTTTACACTGATCTGTTTCCAGCGCAGTGGCCGCATTGATCGGCTGGCTGGTGCGTTGTTAGCTGTGCGGTTTTATCGTCTGGGTGGGAATGCTGTATCAGTTCCCCTCAGTGACCTTCTGGTAAAAGGACTGGAGAATTATGGCGCATATCATGGCCGATCCCGATTTTGATTTTCAACAGGCCGGGAAAGAGGTTTTACGGATTGAACGCGAAGGGCTGGAACAGCTCGATCGGTACATCAACGACGACTTTAGCCGGGCCTGCGAGCTGATTTATCGCTGCCGTGGCAAAGTGGTGGTAATGGGCATGGGCAAATCCGGTCATATCGGTAAGAAGATGGCGGCGACCTTTGCCAGCACCGGTACGTCAGCATTTTTTGTTCATCCGGCTGAGGCCAGCCACGGTGATCTCGGCATGATGAGCCCATCCGATGTGGTGATTGCTGTTTCCAACTCTGGCGAGTCCTCCGAAATTCTGGCGCTGATCCCGGTACTGAAACGTCTGCATGTTTCGCTGCTCTGCCTCACCAGTCGCCCTGACAGCGCAATGGGACGTGCGGCAGATATCCACCTGTGTGTTAAAGTGCCGCAGGAAGCCTGCCCGTTGGGCCTAGCACCGACCACCAGCACCACCGCAACCTTAGTGATGGGCGATGCCCTAGCGGTTGCGCTGCTAAAAGCCCGCGGCTTTACCCAGGAAGATTTTGCGCTCTCTCATCCTGGCGGGGCGCTGGGTCGTAAACTGCTGCTGCGCGTTGATGATATCATGCACTCCGGCGGTGAGATGCCGCACGTCAGCCGTGATGCTTCCCTGCGTGATGCGCTACTGGAGATCACCCGTAAAAACATGGGGATGACGGTAATCTGCAATGACTTGATGAAAATCGAAGGCATCTTTACCGACGGTGATTTACGCCGCGTATTCGATATGGGCATTGATATCCAGCATGCCAGTATCGCCAGCGTGATGACGTTAGGTGGCGTGCGCGTGCGCCCGAATACGCTGGCCGTGGATGCGTTAAACCTGATGCAGAATAAAAATATTACCTGCGTAATGGTCGCTGATGGCGATCAGCTGCTCGGCGTGGTTCACATGCATGACATGCTGCGCGCAGGCGTTGTTTAAACTAGGAACTAAAAATAATGAGCAATCCAGTAGCCACCATTGAGACCTGTTATGGCGCAGTCAGCCAGCAGGTAATGGCGCAGACACAGCAAATTAAGCTGTTGATTTGTGACGTTGACGGCGTGATGTCCGACGGGGTGATTTACCAAGGAAATAACGGTGAAGAGCTCAAAGCCTTCAACGTGCGCGACGGTTATGGCATTCGCTGCCTGCTGACCAGCGGCATTCAAGTGGCGATTATTACCGACCGTAAAGCCAAACTGCTGGAAGATCGCTGCGCCACGCTGGGAATTACCCATCTTTACCAGAGACAGACAGATAAGCTTTTGGCCTTCCGTGAACTTCTGGATAGACTATCGCTTCGTGCCGAGCAGGTTGCCTATATTGGTGATGACCTGATCGACTGGCCGGTAATGTCGCAGGTTGGCCTGAGTGTGACCGTGGCCGATGCACACCCTGTTTTATTGCCCCGTGCGGACTACGTGACCCGAATTGCCTGTGGACGCGGTGCCGTGAGGGAAATTTGCGATCTTATTTTGAGCGCGCAAGCTAAGTTTGAAGAGGCCAAAGGGCGGTCAGTATGAGCAAAACAAGACGCTGGATAACGCTGATACTGACGCTGATTGCCATTGTGCTGATCGGCTGGAATCTAACCGAAAACGACAGCGATAGCAACGCTACCCGCAGTGACGACACGGAACCGACCTATATGAGCGATAATTCTCATACGGTTGTGTACAACCCTGAGGGCTCGCTGAGCTATAAGCTGGTGTCAGACAAGGTCACCCACTTCCAGACCGAAGCGGTGAGCTGGTTCGATAACCCGGTGATGACGACCTACGACGAAAATAAAATTCCAATCTGGTCGGTGCGGGCGGACAAAGCCAAGCTCACTAATCACCGCATGCTTTACCTGTATGGTCATGTGGAAGTGAACAGCCAGACCAAAGATACTCAGCTTGAGCGGATTAAAACCGATAACGCTCAGATTAACCTGACCACTCAGGATGTCACTTCAGACGATCAAGTTACGCTTTATGGTCGCAGCTTTAACTCTACAGGTATGAAGATGCGTGGGAATTTACGGAAGAAAACTGCCGAGTTGATTGAAAAGGTCAAAACATCTTATGAAATTCAAAATGAACAATAGCCTTAAATTTCTGACGGCATCACTGCTGCTTGCCGCCAGCCTGCCCGCTCTGGCACTGACCGGCGACTCCGAAAAACCGGTTAACGTCGACTCAGAAAACCAGGCGCTGGATATGCAGGGCAACGTGGCTACCTTTACCGGCAAAGTTATCGTCACCCAGGGCTCAATCAAAATCACCGCGGATAAAGTGGTGGTGACCCGTCCGGGCGGCGACAGCAATAAAACCATTGTTGATGCCTACGGCAATCCGGCAACCTTCTACCAGATGCAGGATAACGGCAAGCCGGTGCAGGGCCATGCCCAGAAAATGCATTATGAGCTGGCAAAAGACTTGGTCGAACTGACCGGCAACGCTTATCTGGAACAGCTCGACAGCAACGTGAAAGGTGACAAAATCACCTATCTGGTCAAAGAGCAAAAAATGCAGGCCTTTGGCAGCACCGGCAAACGTGTTACCACCGTGTTAGTGCCATCGCAGTTGCAGGATAAAGGCACTCAGTCAAACGGCCAGAAAAAGAGTAACTAACTAACATGGCAACCTTAATTGCGGAAAATCTAGCGAAGGCCTACAAAGGCCGTAGCGTGGTTGAAGATGTCAGCCTAGAAGTTAAATCCGGCGAAATCGTCGGCCTGCTGGGCCCGAACGGTGCAGGTAAAACCACCACCTTTTACATGGTAGTTGGGATTGTGCCACGTGATGCGGGCCGCATCGTGATCGACGATGAAGACATCAGTATTCTGCCACTGCATGCCCGGGCGCGTCGTGGTATTGGCTACCTGCCTCAGGAAGCCTCCATCTTCCGTCGTCTGAGCGTTTACGACAACCTGATGGCCATTCTGCAGATCCGTGATGACCTGACCAGCGAGCAGCGAGACGACCGCGCTAACGAACTGCAGGCCGAGTTCCACATTGAACACCTGCGCGACAGCCTAGGTCATGCGCTGTCCGGTGGTGAACGCCGCCGCGTCGAGATTGCCCGCGCGCTGGCCGCCAACCCAAAGTTTATCCTGCTAGATGAACCCTTCGCAGGTGTTGACCCGATCTCCGTCATCGATATTAAAAAGATTATTGAGCACCTGCGTGACAGCGGTCTTGGCGTGCTGATCACCGACCATAACGTACGCGAAACGCTGGCAGTCTGCGAACAAGCCTATATCGTCAGCCAGGGGCATCTGATCGCCCATGGCACCCCGGAAGCGATCCTAGCCGATGAGCAAGTTAAGCGCGTCTATTTGGGTGAAGAGTTCAGACTCTGATAAGGTGTTCACATTTGGTAAAATTTCTTGGGAATTAATATCCTGAATATGAAGCAAGGTTTACAACTCAGGCTGAGCCAACAGCTTGCCATGACGCCACAACTGCAGCAGGCCATCCGCCTGCTGCAACTCTCTACGCTTGAACTACAGCAGGAAATTCAGCTGGCGCTAGAGAGTAACCCGTTGCTTGAACAGACTGACATTCACGAAGAAGTTGATACCTGCGAATATCAGGAAACCGAAGCGCTGGATACCCGCGAAGCGCTGGAACAGAAGGACATGCCGGAAGAGCTGCCGCTCGATGCCACCTGGGATGAGATCTACAGCGCCGCCACCCCATCTGGTACGAGCACTGACTATCATGATGATGAACTTTTGGTCTATCAGGGTGAAACCACCCAGACGCTGCAGGATTACCTGATGTGGCAGGTTGAGCTGACGCCGTTTACCGACACCGACCGCGCGATAGCGACCTCGATTGTTGATGCGGTTGACGATACCGGCTATCTCACCGTGACGCTGGATGAAATCCTCTGCAGCATTGGCGATGACGAGCTGTCGATGGATGAAGTCGAAGCGGTGCTGAAGCGCGCGCAGCGTTTTGACCCAGTCGGCGTCTGCGCCCGCGATCTGCGTGACTGCCTGATGGTGCAGCTTTCCCAGTTTCCGACTGATTTTCCGCTGCTGAAAGAGGCGCGCCTGATCGTCGGCGAGCACTTGGATCTGCTGGCAAATCACGACTTCCGCAGCCTGATGCGCGTCACCCGCCTGAAAGAAGAGGTGCTGAAAGGGGCGATGCAGCTGATCCAGACCCTCGACCCGCGCCCAGGCCAGTCGATCAACACCCAGGAACCAGAATACGTCATCCCGGACGTACTAGTGCGCAAGGCCAGCAATCGCTGGACGGTGGAACTCAACGCCGACAGCGTGCCGCGCCTAAAGATCAACCAGCATTACGCCTCCCTCGGCGCCAGCTCGCGCAGCGACAGCGATACGCAGTTTATTCGCAGCAATCTGCAGGAAGCGAAGTGGCTGATTAAAAGCTTGGAAAACCGCAATGATACGCTGCTGAAGGTGACGCGCTGTATCGTCGACCAGCAGCAGGCCTTTTTTGAGCAGGGTGAAGAGTTCATGCGTCCGATGGTGTTGGCCGATATTGCCAGCGCCGTAGAGATGCACGAGTCGACTATCTCGCGCGTGACGACGCAGAAATACCTGCACAGCCCGCGAGGCATTTTTGAACTGAAGTATTTTTTCTCTAGCCACATCGATACCGAGGGAGGTGGAGAAGCCTCCTCCACGGCGATCCGTGCGCTGGTGAAGAAATTAATCTCGGCGGAGAATCCCGCCAAACCGTTAAGCGACAGCAAGCTCACCACCCTTCTTTACGATCAGGGAATTATGGTGGCCCGACGCACTGTGGCAAAATACCGAGAGTCTTTATCCATCCCACCATCAAACCAGCGCAAGCAGCTGGTCTGAAAGCACTGAGAAGGAAGACACCATGCAGCTCAATATCACTGAACAACACGTTGAAATCACCCAGCCACTGCGTGATTTTTTAACTGAAAAGTTTGCCAAACTGGAACACTACTTTGACCGCATCAATCAGATTTATATCGTGCTAAAGGTGGCGAAAATAACATAGATTGCAGATGCCACGCTGCATGTGAACGGTGGGGAGCTGCACGCCATCTCAGAAGATAAAGATATATACGCGGCGATTGACGGGCTGGTAGATAAGCTCGCTCGCCAGTTAAATAAACATAAAGATAAGCTAAAACAACACTAAACTTCACTATACATTGATTATTTTTTTTCGGCGAACCCAATATCAGTTAAGCCGGAAGCATTTCCGACTCGTGTTCCTTCGGGAAGACGAGCCGTTAATCAATACGGCATGTTAATCTCTCGATCCGAATGTCGGGTTCGAGCTATCGCCCCATGCAAGTGAATACCTAAGTGAAACTATGATGAACAATGATCTGAAACTGGGCTCCGTATTGAGCGTCGCATGTACTCGTAATGGCGTGCACTGTCAGAGCAAAAAACGGGCGTTGGAAATTGTCAGCGAGCTGGCGGCGAAACAGTTAAGTCTGCCGCACCAGACAATTTTTGAAGCTATCCTGACGCGTGAGCGTATGGGCAGTACCGGCATTGGCAATGGCATTGCCATCCCGCACGGTAAGCTGGAAGAAGATACGCTGCGCGCCGTTGGGGTGTTTATCTGCCTTGACCAGCCTATCGCGTTTGACGCCATTGATAATCAGCCGGTGGATCTGCTGTTTGCCCTGCTGGTTCCGGCAGATCAGTGCAAGACGCATCTGCACACGCTGTTGCTGGTGGCCAAACGCCTAGCCGATAAAACGGTGCTGCGCCGTTTACGTGCTGCTCAGACCGATGAAGATCTGTATGAGATCATCACGCAAGATCACGAAAAGAGCTAAACGCAGTTGTATCGCGTTGTGACAAACGGGGAGAAGAGTTAATGGTGCTGATGATCGTCAGCGGACGTTCTGGCTCAGGTAAATCAGTAGCCCTGCGGGCGCTGGAAGATATGGGCTTTTACTGCGTGGATAACTTACCCGTGGTACTGCTGCCAGACCTGGCTCGCTCACTTTCTGAGCGTAACATGTCCGCCGCAGTGAGCATTGACGTGCGTAACATGCCGGAATCCCCGGAAGTGTTTGAAACTGCGCTGAACAGCCTGCCGGACTGTTTTTCGCCGCAGCTGCTGTTCCTAAATGCTGACCGCAATACGCTGATCCGCCGCTACAGCGATACCCGTCGTCTGCATCCGCTTTCCAGTAAGAATCTGTCGCTGGAAAGCGCGATCGATGAAGAGAGCGATCTGCTGGAGCCGCTGCGTTCGCGCGCGGACCTGATTATCGACACCTCGGAAATGTCAGTGCACGAGCTGGCCGAGATGCTGCGTACCCGACTGCTTGGCAAGCGCGAGCGCGAGCTAACGATGGTGTTTGAGTCCTTTGGTTTCAAGCACGGCATTCCGATTGATGCCGATTACGTGTTTGACGTGCGCTTCCTGCCCAATCCGCACTGGGACCCGAAGCTGCGCCCGATGACCGGCCTCGACCGCCCGGTTGCTGCCTTCCTCGACCGCCACACTGAAGTCCACAATTTTATCTACCAGACGCGCAGCTACCTTGAGCTGTGGTTACCGATGCTGGAAACCAATAACCGCAGCTATCTGACCGTCGCGATTGGCTGTACCGGCGGTAAACACCGCTCGGTGTACATTGCCGAACAGCTTGCAGATTATTTCCGCTCGCGCGGGAAAAACGTACAGTCCCGTCACCGCACGCTAGAAGAACGCAAATCATGACCGTGAAGCAAACCGTTGAAATTAAAAACAAGCTGGGCATGCATGCGCGCCCAGCCATGAAGCTATTTGAGCTGGTACAGAGTTTTTATGCAGAGGTGCTGCTGCGCAATGAAAGCGGCACGGAAGCAGAAGCCAGCAGCGTAATTGCCCTGCTGATGCTCGACTCCGCCAAGGGCGGGCATATTGAAGTGGAAGTCAGCGGCCTGCAGGAAAAGGAAGCGCTGACGGCAGTGATTGACCTGTTTAACACCGGATTCGACGAAGACTGAGTGTGATAGGCCGGTATTAAGCCGGTCGGGTGAGTCCTCTGCCTGTATTACGACAGTAGCGTTTTGACCTGCTACATCAGATTTGCCACATCTTCCGGGCGCGTTCTGCCGCTCTGCTTATCTATAATCGAACTGTAGATGTGCGGGATCACTTTCGGCACGCCCGCGCGCAGGCAGGTTTCGAGGATAAGGCTGAAATTTTCCAGATCGATGCCGCCGGTCAGTTCGATCATCGTTATCCCCTGGCGTACCGTGCTCTCTGTCAGCACTTTTAACTCCGCCAGCGACTTATCACCGCCCATCGGGAAAAACTCCGCCGCGTGCGCCCCCATATCCAGCATCATGCAGACTGTGCTATCGCAATCCGCCAGCGCTCCGGCAGCAAACCCCGCCCCGGGTAAACGTCTAGTTGACGTGCGCACTGCGCGTAGCGGCGGCAATCAGCGCAGCTTTCGCATACTGAGTCGGGTCGCCCACCCCCCAATGGCTTTCCGTTAAGCTCTTGCCGGAGCATGAAAGGAGTTCCAGCGCGTTCTGAGCCGCATAGATTTTCGTGGGTAATGCCTCCTAGGTCTCACTCGTTGAGTCAGACCAATAAGCCCATTTCGGTTTATTCCCCTCGCTGCCCATATAGACGTTATTATTATCGCTATAATTAATATTATGCCCCGATATCTTTGTGATGTTAAGTAATAATATATACGCCTGAATTTCTTGTTTTACGCCTTTTCACTCTGCGAATGAAAATCTTCAATATAAAGGATTGACTTAGATGATTTATATGGTTCTTCTCTATTTCATCGCTGATGATATAAATCATGAAATACTTTCGTTTCATAATGCTATTTTCAATAAGAGAAGTAGCAAGAATATATTCACCATTTTGATTATTGTGTTTTATTAGTCTAACTGTTAGGCTCAGAAATTCTGAGAGATGCTTTCTTTTTTTGAGATTCGTGCGCCAGCGCAGCGTTGAAAATTTAGCGGGTATTCCGGCGGACAAAATTTATCTGGTGCAGCTCTCGGACCTCGACAAACAGCCGGAGATTTGCTACGGCAGCAGTGGCGATGAGCGCCCTGCGTAGCATGCTGTAGGGTTCAGGCATGCCTGAACCTAGGCGAAGCATGCTTCGCCCCGACGAGAAAGCTTATACCGCGCGCAGTTTGCCTTCGGCGGCTGCTTCACTACCCTCGGCCGCGCTGCTATTTTCCGGCAGCTTGCCGGTGCGCAGGATCTGCGGCAGCGCGTCTTTATTTTCGGCAAGGTAGAGGCCCAGCGCCTCGCCCTGCTGCTCGTCTATCTACAGCGGGCTAGCGGTCAGCCAGTCTGAGAACACTTCCGCCATGTCGAGCATCTTGTCATAGGCATCGGCTTCTTTCTTGCTGGCAAATGTCATCTTTCCTCACCTTTTCTGACGATAACCTATTTGATTTCAACAACCATGATTTTCGTCCCGTTTAACTGTATTTTTGTGGGTTTTCCCTTGTTGTGGTGGCTGAGGGCATGATAATGGTATGTTTTATCACCTGAGAACATCTCCATAAATGAGAAATCTCTCTATGCCTACATCCTTAACCTGACCGCTCCGTGGCAGGTGTTAAATCTCTTTCCCTTGATGAAGAGACATCAGGCGAAGCGATATCCTACCCTGTTCATGATCACCAGCATCAGAAATGGCGTCACCTTGATACTGCCAGTTTGCCACTCTGATTGAAGCCGATGTCCCCCGAATTATGTGTCCTGAGCACAGTTGTCTGACACTCCCGGTTCCGTGGGCAGAAGAAGCGCATCAGTAGCGGCAAACGCCCATAGCGCAGGTGCCACAGGCGAGTATGCGTTCAATGGCGAGTCGGGTCCACTGGCTGACGCTGTCGCCGTGTTTTTCGAGATAGCGGTTCCAGCCGTCATCGACGGTGAAAAGGAGTTTGGCGGGACGCGGGATATACATGGAGCTGAGTATAAAGCGGAGCTCCGGTCATGCAAAGCACCGGAACAGCGAAGCCGTGAAGCTCGCCCTGTAAGGGCGCTACGTTCCATTACGGCAGATTAAATATGTACTTCTGAGTCTCCCACCATGATCGGGGAAGACCGATTTTTGTGCAGTGTAACAGCGACGTTTTTTTGGCTCGAGTGCAAACTGCCGGATGAATACGCAAACGTTTTCGTTTATACTGCGCGCGTTTTTTAATCCATTCAGGTAGAGATTATGACGACTCTTGGAACCGCGCTGCGCCCTGCAGCAACCCGCGTAATGCTGTTAGGTTCTGGTGAACTAGGTAAAGAGATGGCGCTGGAATGCCAGCGTCTGGGCGTGGAAGTTATCGCCGTTGACCGCTACGCCGATGCCCCAGCAATGCACGTTACGCACCGCAGTTATGTCATCAACATGTTGGATGGCGCTGAGCTGGCTGCGCTGGTTGCTTAGGAGAAGCCAGACTTTGTGGTGCCGGAAATCGAAGCTATTGCCACCGATATGCTGATCGAGCTGGAAAAACAGGGTCAGCACGTGGTGCCTACCGCCCGCGCGGCTAAGCTGACCATGAATCGCGAAGGTATTCGCCGCCTAGCGGCAGAAGGGCTGGCGCTGCCTACCTCCACCTACCAGTTCGTCGACAGTCGTGAAGCATTTCTCGCTGCGGCTGCTGAGATTGGCTTCCCGTGCATCGTGAAGCCGGTCATGAGCTCATCCGGTAAGGGCCAGAGCTTTATTCGTACAGCCTCCCAGCTGGATGCCGCTTGGGAATATGCCCAGCAGGGTGGGCGTGCTGGCGCAGGCCGCGTGATCGTTGAAGGCGTGGTAAAGTTTGATTTTGAAATTACCCTGCTGACTATTAATGCGGTCGACGGCATCCACTTTTGTGCGCCTATCGGCCACCGTCAGGAAGATGGCGACTACCGCGAATCTTGGCAGCCGCAGCAGATGAGCGAACTGGCTCTGCAGCGCGCGCAGGATATTGCGGAGAAAGTGGTTACCGCTCTTGGCGGTCGCGGCCTGTTTGGCGTGGAGCTGTTTGTCCGCGGTGATGAAGTGGTGTTTAGCGAAGTCTCGCCGCGCCCGCACGATACCGGCGCGGTCACGCTGATTTCACAGGATGTTTCCGAGTTCGCATTGCACGTGCGTGCCTTCCTCGGCCTGCCCGTTGGCAGCATTCGTCAGTACGGTCCAGCAGCATCAGCGGTGATCCTGCCGGAGCTGGAGAGCACTAACGTGCAATTTGGGAATCTGTCAGCAGCACTCGGGGCGGGTTTACAGCTGCGCCTGTTCGGCAAGCCGGAAATTCAGGGTAAGCGTCGCTTGGGCGTGGCGCTGGCCACCGGCCATGATATTCATCATGCGGTACAGCATGCCATCACTGCGGCTGCTCAGGTTAAAGTCAGCGGGTAACTGGCAGGCAGCAAAAACTCAAGGCGCTGATATCAGCGCCCTTTTTCATCGCTGCTCGCTTAACGTGCGCCCGCCACCGCTTCGCGCGCCAGCTGGGTAATACGATCATAATCCCCTGCCTGCAGCGCCGGCGGCATGAAGTCTACCGAGCAGTGGATTGCTGAGCAACAACACGTCCTGCCCGACTGCGAAGGGCAGCACATCACCTTTACCATGCCACACCTGCTCTGGCCGTTCTTCAGCA
>OFEI01000055.1_pt1 | contig 17281 bp, 19 predicted proteins | sample 1521041 | NCBI WGS metagenome assembly OFEI01 (sample SAMN05335687, study PRJEB24111) | insect metagenome | biome: ENVO:00009004; isolation source: gut from larvae fed green and black olives | host: Bactrocera oleae | place: Israel | collected 2011-11
TCGCCCAAATCAGCGGCCAAAGCTACCGACTGAAGGATAAGCTGAAAAGCGGTCAAATCCAGAAGAAAACGAAAGCAACAACGTTCGAGTAATTCAAAGGGGGTGGGTCAGTTTTACTTTGGCAGGGAGGGTCAGAATTCGATCGGTATTGACACGATGCCATGAGCCAAAACCGGAAGGTTGACGCCAGTACCAGCGCAGCCGCTTTTCCATTTCAGGTGCATAACGCTGAACCCATCGATAAATCGTGATGTGATCGACATTTACCCCTCGCTCAGCCAGCATCTCCTGCAGCTCACAATAACTGATGCCATATTTGCAGTACCAGCGGACGGCCCACAGGATAATATGACGCTCAAAATGTCGACCTTTAAATAGGTTCATGTGCTGCTCCTTCAACTAAACAGTGGCATCAGTTTACCATCGCCAGATCTTTGCAACAGTGCCCCCGTTATTAATCCACTGTAATTCGGCTTGCATAGAAACCCTCGGTGATTAACGATACGCTCTTAACCATATCACTGTTCACGGCAGCAGCAGGAAATCTTCGGGAAAGGAATTTATTGAGAGTGGGATCTGGCGTAGGGATCGGGCATGTCCGACCCACGGAACGATATTACGGCTGTGCCACGAAGCCGACGGCTTCATACACTTTCTTCAGGGTTTCCTGCGCCTGAGCACGGGCTTTAGCTGTCCCGTCACGCATCAACTGGTCGAGGAAAGCTTCATCATTGCGGTAGCGGTGATAGTGCTCCTGCAGCTCGCCCAGCATCTGCGATACGGCATCGACCACGGCACCCTTCAGGTGACCATACATCTGGCCGGCGAATTCAGCTTCCAGCTCGGCAACCGGCTTACCGGTCACGCATGAAAGGATATCCAGCAGGTTTGATACGCCCGGCTTCTCTTTCACATCGTAACGCACCACTGGTGGCTCATCGCCGTCGGTCATCGCACGTTTAATCTTCTTCACTACCGACTTCGGATCTTCCAGCAGGTCGATAACGTTATTGCGGTTATCGTCAGACTTGGACATCTTCTTAGTTGGCTCTAGCAGCGACATCACGCGCGCGCCGGATTCCGGAATAAACGGCTCAGGCATTTTGAAGATGTCGCCGTACACCGCGTTAAAGCGCGAAGCGACGTCGCGGATCAGCTCCAGATGCTGCTTCTGGTCTTGACCGACCGGCACCTGAGTGGTCTGATACAGCAGGATATCGGCCGCCATCAGCACCGGGTAATCAAACAGACCGGCGTTGATGTTCTCTCCATAGCGCGCGGACTTGTCCTTGAACTGAGTCATGCGGCTCAGCTCACCGAAGTAGGTGTAGCAGTTGAGGATCCAACCTAGCTGGGTGTGTTCCGGCACGTGCGACTGGACGAAGATGGTGCTCTTTTGCGGGTCAATCCCGCAGGCGAGGTAGAGTGCCAGCGTATCCAGCGTCGCTTTGCGCAGCGCGACCGGATCCTGACGCACGGTAATGGCGTGCAAATCAACGATGCAGTAGATGCAGTGATAGTCATCCTGCATCTGGACCCACTGACGCAGCGCACCCATATAGTTACCGATGGTCAGTTTACCTGAAGGCTGTGCGCCGCTAAATACGATGGGTTTGCTCATATTTCCGTCCTGAATAATTACAGCCCGAGTGCGGGCAACAAATCGTTAAAGTGATCGAGCGTGACGTCAGGTTGACTGGTGGCGATAGGCTCACCGTAGTTGTAGCCGTAGGTCAGACCGATGCAGGGACATCCTGCCGCCTGCGCCGCTAGGATATCATTGCGTGAGTCACCGACAAACACTAACTCGCCCGGCAGCAGGCCAAATTTGCCCAGCACCAAGAACAGCGGTGCCGGATGCGGCTTCTTAGCCACGACATCGTCGCCGCCGATAATCAGCGAAAAATAGTCAGCAATGCCGAGTGAAGTCAGCAGCGGCGTGACAAACGGCGTCGGCTTGTTAGTCACCAGCACCATTGGCAGATTGTGTTTAGCCAGAGCGGCTAGCGTCTCTTTGACCTGCGGATAGAGCAGGCTGCCGCCGTCAACGTGCGAGGCGTAGTGCTGATCCAGCAGCACGCGGGCATCACGTATAAGCGCAGGTGAAGGCGCGTGGCCCAGTGCCCATGTCAGCGCCCGCTCAATCAGAATGTCGGCACCGTTGCCAATCCAAGTCGAGACGCGAGCAATCCCGGCTGCCGGCAGGTTCAGTGCGCTGAGCGCACCATCCACCGCGCCGGTCAGCCCCGGTGCGCTGTCAGTCAGCGTGCCATCGAGATCGAAGGCCAGCGCCCGGATATTAGTGAAATGCCCCATGACGAGATTTCTCCAGTTCTGTCCGCATATCGTCGATCACTTTTTTGTAATCGGGATGACCAAAAATCGCCGAGCCGGCGACAAACATATCGGCGCCCGCTTCTGCGATCGCGCCAATGTTGTCGACTTTGACGCCACCGTCCACTTCCAGACGAATGTCGTAGCCGCTCTGGTCGATAAGTTTACGCACCTGACGCAGTTTGTTCAGCATGCTAGAAATAAACGACTGACCGCAGAAACCGGGGTTAACCGACATCAGCAGGATCACATTAAGCTTATCCATCACATAATCCAGAATGCTGAGCGGCGTGGCCGGATTTAGTACCAAACCCGCTTTACAGCCATGTTCTTTGATCAGCTGTAATGTGCGGTCAACGTGTTCGGATGCTTCAGGATGGAAGGTAATATAGCTAGCACTGGCTTTAGCAAAGTCAGGCACTAGGCGATCGACGGGTTTCACCATCAGATGCACGTCGATAGGGGCGGTTACGCCGTAATCGCGCAGGGCTTTCAGGACCATCGGGCCCATCGTAAGGTTGGGAACGTAATGATTATCCATCACATCGAAATGCACCACATCACCACCGGCAGCCAGTACTTTAGCGGTGTCTTCGCCCAGGCGGGCGAAGTCTGCGGAAAGAATTGATGGGGCAATTAAAAACTGTTTCATCCGTTTCTCCCTAGTTGTGCCTGACGTCAGGCTCTCATCACTGACCAGTATACAGCGCCAGTAACTCATTAACCTTAAGGCGACTTCCGCCAATGCTGCTGATTGAGCGGCGCACTTTGATTTCGTGCAGCTTGGTCGCCGCCTGATACCACTCTCGCGTCAGCGGAGTGTCATGGTTGGAAATTAGCACGGTAATGCTGTTCTCCTGCGCCAACATGGTGGCCAGTTCAGCCAGATGCTGCTGCTCGCGCATGGTGAAGCTGTTGGTGTGGTACGCTGTAAAGTTGGCCGTGGCCGACAGAGGCGCATAGGGTGGATCGCAATACACCACCGTCCCCTGCAGCGCTTTTCCCAGCGTAACATCGTAAGATTCACAGACAAAAGTTGCATGTTGCGCTCGCTCGGCAAACCAGTAAAGCTCATCTTCCGGGAAGTAGGGCTTGCGGTAGCGGCCAAACGGCACGTTTAACTCACCGCTCAGGTTGTAGCGACACAGCCCGTTGTAACAGTGGCGGTTGAGGTAGAGAAACAGCACCGCGCGGCGATAGGCATCATTACACTGATTGAACTCCTGGCGACAGGCATAATAGACCTCGGAGTCATTCCCCTGCGGCGTAAACAGCATGCGCGCATCGGGAACGAACTCATCCGCACGCTCTTTAACAATGTTATAGAGGTTGATGAGATCGCTGTTAATGTCAGCCAAAATGTAGCGGGAATATTGGGTATTGAGGAAGACTGAACCGGCACCGACAAACGGCTCGATCAGGCAATCCCCCTCCGGGAGATTGCGTCGAATATCATCGAGTAACAGGTACTTGCCACCAGCCCACTTCAAAAAAGCGCGATTTTTTTTCATGCCGTCATTTATTAGTTTACTTATCAGGCTGTGGTTACACCGACAGCATATCTGCGCTTTAAATGATCGACGTGCTTTTGGCACGCTTATACACTAAAGGAAATGCCGGGTTACCCCGGGTAAATATCACTTACCGGCTTCTTTTTAACCTGACTGACCGGTTGCGCTAACTTCAGCGAGCAGCGAAGGAACAGCATGCTTAGCCTTGGCCGACGTGCCATAAGAGCTACTAGCACGTATCCGGCTAACCGTTGCGCGTTGTCTGGTACACATGGTAGCCGGATAAATTCTGTTTTTTCGCGCACGGATTCAGCGTGTCCGAGCGTGAAGCATCACTCAGCTGCAGCGTGAAGTTGCCGCCTAGCGTGCCGCCGCTGGCTTGCTCTCTTTCACTGCGGGCTTGCTGGCGGCCGGTTTGTGCGCCGTTGCAGTTTTGCTGTCATGGGTCGCGGCTGGCGTTGTCTGGCGCGCAGGCTGATGGCTCGCCGCTGACGGTTTATTAGTTACCTAGCGCGGAGTTTCACCACTGGGTGCCACCGTTGTTGCGTCGGTAGGCAGGGAAGAACCGTCCTGCCCGGCCTGCGCCGCTGCATCCACCTGCTCCTGATAATTGCTCAGCGCGTTGCTCAGATCGCCAAGCAATTCGACACGCTGCTGGTTGGCAGGCGTCTGCGTCTGCGGCGCATCAGTTGGCGTTGGAGAGATAGGTGGCACGCTGACGTCCTGCGGTGAAGCAGGCTGTCCTGTTGCTGGCGCACTGTTCTCCGTCGTGGTCGGCTGATCGGATTGCCAGCTCATGGAAGAGAAGCCGGAAAGATCGATATTTTTCTCGCCGTCGCCGGTGCTGCCTCCGGTGGCCGGAGCCGCAGGCTGCTGCGCACTTTTCTCACTGCCGCTGTCCGCTGATTTCAGCGCCGAGCCGATGCCCAACAACAGCACCAAGATCCCGATACCCATCATCATATGCTGGAGGGAGACTGGCACTTTATGCGCAGAAGACGCTTTGCGTGGCCGCGTCGGGCGGCGCTCGCTAGTGTCAGGTTTTAACTCGTCCATTTAACCTCCTCCCATAGAGCGGCGTTGCCGCCCAAACCCTGTGGACGGTGATACATCTGTGAGTGTTGCCAGTGGCTGGCTTGCACATTGTTATCAGGACTTTTGGCAATCCTGAATGGATGCTAGCACCATATCATGTGTCACACCGCTACGCACTTCGGCTTTGCCGATTGCCAGTGGCAGTACTAGGCGCAGTTGACCAGCCAGCACCTTTTTATCGCGCATCATGTGCGGCAGATAATCTTCCGCCGCCATGCTTTCTGGTCCGTTCACCGGTAAACCAGCACGCTGCAGCAGCGCGATAATACGGTCGGTATCCTGTGAGCTGAACTGCCCGAGACGCTCGGCATTGCGTGCTGCCATAACCATCCCGGCGGCAACCGCTTCACCGTGCAGCCAGTTACCGTAGCCCATGTGTGCTTCAATCGCATGGCCGTAAGTATGGCCAAGATTTAGCAGCGCACGCAGACCGTGTTCATGTTCATCAGCAGCCACTACCTCAGCTTTCAGTTCGCAGCAGCGGCGAATACAGTACGCTATCGCTGCTCCGTCCAGCGCCAGCAGAGCATCAAGATGCTGCTCCAGCCAGTTAAAGAACTCGCCGTCGAGAATAATGCCATATTTGATCACTTCCGCTAGGCCAGAGGAGAGTTCGCGGGCAGGCAGCGTATTGAGGCAGTCGACATCAACCACCACCGACGCTGGCTGATAAAACGCTCCAATCATATTTTTGCCGAGCGGATGGTTGACGGCGGTTTTGCCACCAACGGAAGAGTCGACCTGCGACAGCAGCGTGGTGGGCACCTGAATAAAGCGTACGCCACGCTGGTAGCTGGCCGCGGCAAAGCCGGTTAAATCGCCGATCACACCGCCACCCAAAGCAATCAGGGTGGTATCACGGCCGTGTGGCTTTGCCAGAAGTGCCGTGAATACTTGGTCGATCACCGCCAGCGTCTTAAACTGCTCGCCGTCCGGTAAAATCACCCGGTCTACCACCACCCCCACGCTTTCAAGGCGAGAACGCAGCGTGTCAAGATAGAGAGGAGCCAGCGTCTGGTTGGTCACCAACATGGCCTGATCGCCCGCTTTAAGCGGCCAAAAAGAAGCCGGATCTGCAAACAACCCGGCGGCGATGGTAATGGGGTAACTGCGCTCCCCAAGAGTTACGGTAATCCTCTCCATGACGCTGTATCACCTTTTTTTTGCTGCGCCCACGCGGGGCCATCAGAGCGTTACTCAGCTCTTTTCTAACATATTGATAATCTGATTAGCGACCACTTTCGCACTCTGATCGTCAGTGCGAATGGTAACGTCGGCAATCTCTTCGTACATTGGATTGCGTTCATCAGCTAATGCTTCCAGCACTTCGCGTGGTGGAGAATCCACCTGCAGCAACGGACGTTTTTTGTCGCGCTGGGTACGTGCCAGTTGCTTTTCGATAGTCGTTTCAAGATACACCACTACGCCACGGGCGGAGAGACGGTTGCGCGTTTCACGCGACTTGACGGAACCGCCACCAGTCGCCAGCACAATGCCCTGGTTTTCAGTAAGTTCATTGATGACTTTTTCTTCGCGATCGCGGAAGCCTTCTTCGCCTTCGACGTCAAAAACCCAGCCCACATCCGCTCCGGTACGTCGCTCAATTTCTTGATCGGAATCAAAAAATTCCATATTGAGTTGTTGAGCTAACTGACGCCCAATAGTGGTTTTGCCGGCACCCATAGGCCCAACCAGAAAGATATTGCGTTTCTCTGCCATTTTTTCGGTATTACTAAGCCAATTCGTTGATGATACCCCGCCTTAAACTAGGCAGGACATGAACTGAAACCTCATGAGCGATAGTGCGAGAGTCAAACTGAAAATTATCTCAACACTGAAGATGTTTTGGCAACCGATTAAATCTACCTTGCCCATTGCATGCAATATTTTGGCGCGTTTCAATCCGCTTCATTTATCAGCCAGATGTGGTTGCATCGGCTACGCCGCTTGCGCACGATAGAAAACGCTTAAAAAGCATTCGCTGCTGCGGGCACCTAGCCCATAATTCAAAATCGCTAAACCTTGTAAGCTAATTCCGCCCTTGCGTCAAACGCAACTGTGACCAATTCAGGGAAAAACATGCAGGTTCTGTCGTTTGGCGCTAGAACTGCATTAGTCACTGAACACTAATCTCGGCGTGATAAAGATCACCAGCTCGCACATTTTTTTGCTCACGTACGTCATGGCAAAAAAGGCCATGGAGCAGCGGAATATCGCCAAGCACGGGTATTTTAGTCCGCCCTGTCGCGCTCTGCTGCTGGAATATGCCCGCCAGCGCCAGCGTCTAACCGTCCTTCAGGACCTGCGTGTCGATCTCCTGCTTATCGATGGTGAGCACCTCATTAACGCCGCTGCACATGTTGCGTTCAGGCATATTTTGCAAAATGTGCAGTTTCAGCAAAATCCGACCATTGGCCTGCACCACCGGCGTCACTTCCATTCCCAGCATCGCTTCTTTAAATTCCATGGTGGTGGAGCCGCTGCTGCCGGTCGCCACCTGCTCTTCTTCGCTTAGCCCCCAGTTCACGTCCAGTTCGCGCAGGTTCTTTTCACTGATGGTGACAATCTGCGCCGCCAGCTCAATCTACTTCAGCGGCACATCCAGCTGGCGCACCCAGCGTTCAACCTCTTTCAGTGCGCGATCGGTATCGCGCAGCAGCAGGCTGTTGGTACGGCTATCCAGCGTAATGCTGCCGCGCGCCGTCATTAGCTGGGCGCGCTGCGTTGACCGCTGCCGCATCCGCATGCTGCAACGTCAGTGTCAGGTTGTGCAGCGGCAGATTTTGCTGTTGTTCCTCACGTCGGGCATAGGCTTTGCGCTGCTCCTTCTGCTGCCAGCTTTCGGGATAGACCAGCAGCACGTTGGCATGCTGCTGCGTTGTCAACCGCCCCATTTTCATCACCAGAGACAGCGCCTGCTGCCACGGCACGCCTTTCAACCGCAGCGAGAGGTTGCCCTCCACCCCGGGTGCCACCACCAGATTCAGCTGCTGATAGTCCGCCAGCGCCTGTAACACTTGGCCGATGGGCGCTTCATCGAACGCCAGTGAGAGTAGGCTGATCAGTGCTAGCCAGAGATAGAGCATCTTGTGCATGTTGTTGTCCTTTTAACGTCAGCTTTGATAACGGGCGGGCAATCCTGCTAGGGGGAAAGCGAGATGCTCAGCCAGTCGATAGCGGCAAGCCGCCATGCGGTCGCCGGCAGCGTGTCGCCGATCTGTCCGTGCGGCGTGCTGCCCTGCGGTGAACGCAGCTAGGCATGGTGGTGGACTGGGCGGCCAATGATGCCAAGCAGGCACCAGCCCACTGCCGCATCACCGGTCACTGGCTGGCAGCGGCTCTCCTGCAAAAAGAAAGGGGCGCGCGCGGGGTGCCAGTGCTCAAGCACCGCCCCGGTGTGCGCCAGCCGGGTCTAGTCCGTCAAGGTGATGTAAATTCACTTACAGCCTTCCGGTCCGGTAATCGGCCTGTTATGCGCTGGCTGGCAACGCGTCGATTACGTCGTCTTCAGCAGTCTGGTCTATCTCCGCCATGGTGTGCTGAGGCAGGTAGCGGTTCTGCAGCAGCCATTTTTCGTTCTACTCCGTCAGGACCGCACCCAGAAGCCGCATGATGCTCTCTTCATTGGGGAAGATGCCCACCACATCGGCCCGCTGCTTCACCTCTTTGTTCAGGCGCTCCAGCGTGTTCGTCGAGTGGATTTTCACCCGGTACGCTTTTGGGAAGCCGAAGTAGGCCAGCACATCGGCCTCCGCCTCGTCCATCATTTCCGTGACCGCCGGCGCGCTTTTTTCCAGTTGCCCGGCGACCTCATGCTAGGTGGCATGGGCACTTTTCTCATCGGCTTGCACGAACACCTGCTGTAGCGCCGCTTTCAGGCCACTGTGCGCATCGGAGATGACCAGCTTTATCCCCTCTAGGCTAGGTTGAGCAGGAAGGTCAGCCAGAACGCTTTGGCTTCTGACTCGCCGATACCCATCCCAATGATTTCCCAGCGTCCGTCCGAGTTGACCACGCAGACGATTATTACCGCCACACTGACCACCCAGCCGTTCTTGCGCACCTTCACGTAAGTCGCATCGAGCCACAGGTATGGCGATTCTCCCTCCAGCGGACGTTGCAGGAACGCCTGCACCCGCTCATCGATGCCTCGGCACTTACCAGATAAGCCGATGGCGCTTACCATCCTGCCAAATTTACACCACGTCCTAAGACTCTAGCGCCAGCCGCCTAGAGTATGAGAAGAGATGCGCCTTAGCGGATTCGCTCTGCTGCTGTGCCGGATGCAGCCAGCCGGTCAACCAGCGGTTAGTCATCAGCGCGATCCTTAAGCGCCGGCGACCCGCGCCTGCAGGGTGAATTCCAGCGCATGATCACGACTACGCTGTATCTGCCCCAGCGTTACCTAGCAAGAAATCGGCATATTCTCCAGCTGCAAGCGGAGCTGCAGGCTTTCAATGCTGCTACCGAAGCCGTTAATTTCAAGGCTGAGCTAGCCTTTTTCCATCTGCTGCAGCCAGAGATCGGCATGGAATGCCGCGCCGTGCGTCTTGGCAAACTGCTGCCAGCGGGCCAGCCGCTGCTGACGCTGCTGCTGTGCCACCACGCTGCAGACCTTCAGTTGCGTTGCCAGATTAAGTGCGGTTCACCCTGTCGCCAGCCCCTCCGTCTGCTGCTCATTAAGGAGGCGCTGTGCCACCCCGCTCAGCAGTAAACCCACCAGCATCAGCATGGCCCCCAAGGACAGCAGGCCCCACAACCGCCCGCGTTGCCGCAGAGCCGCCTGTCGCTAGGGCAACAGATTTACCCACACCATCAGCAATCCTCCGGGCGCAGCGCCAGCTTGGTCGCTAGGGCAAACGCTCCCTCACAAGCGGGCATCGGCGGCTGATAGCTCTGCAGCACGCTTAAAGGGGTAAGTGGCTGAGTGCAGGGCGGACAGCTCTCCGCCAGAGCCGATCTGTACCACAGCGTGCTGCTTTGCTACAGGGTGGCGAAGTCCGGGGTATCATCCAGCGGGCACTAGTCCCAGGGCTGCTTGCGATGCTGCGGCGCGAACCGCAGCCAGTGGTCGCTGAGGCGATGCACTAGCGTGGTGGCAGGGTCGAGCCGTAGGCTGTCTGCCAGCGCGAACAGGGCGGCCGGAGTCAGCTCTATTTGCCAGCTGTGCAGCGCCTCCTGGCGCTCCGCCGTCAGGTAGACAGGTGCATCGACTCCCCGCCCGCAGCGATAATCGGGCACCAGCGCCTTCGGTGCAATTGGGAAAAATCGCCTCGCCGCCACCGTTATATAGCTGCTACGCTCTGGCTCGTGCAATTGCAATTGCGTGGTCGGAAGAGTCAGCTGGCGCTGCATCATCAGCTGTGGCGGCAAACCGACCCGCAGTGAGATACGGGAAAGGAGTTGCCTGCGCCAGCGCTGCAGCAGGGTGATCAGAATGTCCTGCCGTTGCACCAAGCCATGACTTAACGTATCTTGCGGCAACGTATGCTGTCACCAGTGGCGCAGCTGCCAGCCATTTCGACGGCGCTGGATGCCTAGGGAGCACAACTGCCCGTTTTGAATATCCAATCCAACTTGCGATGTCCAAAAAGCCATTGACGCGATCTCCTTATCGTCAGTTACAGAAGGACGTATCCAAGGGACTGGCTTGCCTTTATACTATCGCGCGATTGTTTATAAACTACCCAATCGACTTTAAATGGGAAATATCAGGTGAAGTTCGTAAAGTATTTATTGATCCTTGCAGTGTGTTGCATTTTGCTGGGAGCAGGCTTGATCTATGGTTTATACAAATATATAAAGCCGCAGCTGCCTGATGTCGCCACGCTGAAAGATGTGCGTCTGCAGACGCCTGTGCAGATTTACAGTGCCGATAACGAGCTTATCGCGCAGTACGGTGAAAAACGCCGTATTCCCCTGACCCTGCAGGAAATCCCGCCGCAGATGGCGAGAGCCTTCATCGCGACCGAAGATAGCCGCTTTTATGAGCACTATGGCGTCGATCCGTTCGGCATCTTCCGTGCCGCCACTATTGCACTGGTTTCGGGCCATGCTTCTCAGGGTGCCAGTACCATCACTCAGCAGTTAGCGCGTAACTTCTTCCTCAGCCCCGAACGCAAGCTGATGCGTAAGATCAAGGAGGCTTTCCTCGCCATCCGCATTGAGCAGATGATGAGTAAAGACGAGCTCCTTGAGCTGTATCTGAACAAAGTCTACCTTGGCTATCGCGCTTACGGCGTGGGGGCTGCGGCACAGGTTTACTTTGGTAAGAATGTTGATCAGCTGTCGTTGAGTGAAATGGCGATGATCGCCGGCCTGCCTAAAGCGCCGTCGACCTTTAACCCGCTTTACTCGCACGATCGTGCCGTACAGCGCCGCAACACCGTGCTGGCGTGCATGCTTGACCAGCATTACATCAGCCAAGAGCAGCACACTGAAGCGCGCAACACGCCGCTGGTGGCGCACTATCACGCACCGGAAATCGCCTTCTCCGCACCATATCTGACCGAAATGGTGCGCCGAGAGATGACTAAACGTTATGGCAAGAACGCCTATAACGACGGCTACAAGGTTTACACCACCGTGACCCGCAAGCTGCAGCTGGCGGCGCAGGACTCAGTGCAGGACAACGTCATTGCCTATGATATGCGCCACGGCTATCGCGGCCCGTCCAGTGAACTGTGGAAAGCTGGCCAGCCTGCGTCGGATCACGCTCAGATCCTAAAAACGCTGAAAACGCTGCCGGTTTACGGCCAGCTGTTCCCGGCGGTAGTGACCGCCAGCAGCAATGATGAAGCTACTGTGGCGATGCGTGACGGCAGCAACATCGCGCTCAATCTGGCTGCGGTTCGCTGGGCGCGTCCTTACAAGTCCGACACCTTACAGGGTGCCACTCCGCGCCCGGTCAGCCAGGTATTGCAGCCGGGCCAGCAGATCTGGGTACGAAAAGTCGATAACGACTGGCAGCTGGCTCAGGTGCCGGACGTGAACTCTTCACTGGTGTCGCTCGACCCGCATGACGGCGCAGTACGCGCGCCAGTCGGCGGTTTCGACTTCAACCTGAGCAAGTTCAACCGCGCGACCCAAGCGCTGCGCCAGGTCGGTTCAAATATCAAACCGTTCCTCTACACTGCCGCCATGGATGGAAGCCTGACGCTGGCATCGATCCTCAACGATGTGCCGATTTCCCGCTGGGATGCCGGTGCCGGTGCCGATTGGCACCCGAAAAACTCGCCTAACAGCTACGCCGGCCCGATTCGCCTGCGTCAGGGGCTGGGTGAGTCTAAGAACGTGGTGATGGTGCGCGCCATGCGCGTCGACTACGCCGCGGAATATTTACAGCGCTTTGGCTTCCCGGCTCAGAACATCGTGCACACCGAATCACTAGCGCTCGGCTCGGCGGCCTTTACGCCGCTGCAGATGGTGCGCGGGTACTCGGTGATGGCTAACGGCGGCTTCCTAGTAGCCCCGTACTTTATTACCCGCATCGAGGATGAAGATGGGAATAAAGTTTTTGAAGAGAAACCAAAAGTGGCCTGTCCGGAGTGCAATTTGCCGGTAATCTACGGCGAAACCAAAAAAGCGGTGGTGCTGAGTGAAGACAGCGTGGAAAACGTCGCGGTTTCGCAGGAAGGCACGAACCCTGCCGTGCCGAAACCGGAGCTGGAGCAGGTTCCTCAGCACAAGCAGGACGAACAGCCGGAGTATGCACCGCACGTGATTAACACGCCGCTGTCGTTCCTGATCAAGAGCGCGATGAACTCCAACATCTTCGGCGAACCGGGCTGGATGGGTACCGGCTGGCGCGCTGGGCGTGACCTCAAGCGTAATGATATCGGCGGTAAAACCGGTACCCTAACAGCTCGAAGGATGCTTGGTTCTCCGGTTACGGTCCTGGGGTGGTGACATCCGTGTGGATCGGCTTTGACGACCACCGCCGCGATCTGGAGCGCACCACGGCTTCCGGGGCGATTAAAGATCAGATCTCCGGCTATGAAGGCGGCGCCAAGAGCGCACAGCCAGCCTGAGATGATTACATGAAAGCGGCGCTGGACGGCGTTCCGTTGCAGCCGCTGACACCGCCGGAAGGGGTAGTGGCGGTGAAGATTGACCGCAGCACCGGCAAGCTGGCGAACGGCGGCGGCAACACTCGCGACGAGTACTTTATCAACGGCACCCAGCCGACGGAGTATTCAGTGCATGACGTGGGCACCACGCTGATGGACAACGGCGAAAGTCACGAGCTGTTCTGATATAAAAATGCAGGGCAGTCACCCAGCATTTTTAGTACGTTAACCTGCCCTGCTTTACCAGCCACTCGCGCACTAGGAACAGCGCGCTGACGTTGCGCGCCTCGCGGAAGTCTGGCTCATCCAGCAGCGCCAGCAGATTGTCCAGCGACCAGCGCAGCTGAGGCAGCGGTTCCGGCTCGTCACCCTCCAACTTTTCCGGGTATAGCCCTTCCGCCACCACGATGTTCATCTGGCTGGAGAAATAGGACGGCGCCATGGTCAACTTGCTCAAATGTTGCAGCTGATGCGCACCAAAGCCCGCCTCCTCTTTTAGCTCGCGGTTAGCAGCGTCAAACGGCGTTTCACCCGGGTCGATCAACCCTTTAGGAAAGCCCAGTTCGTAGCTCTCCAGTCCGACCGCGTACTCTTGGATCAGGATCAGATGATTATCGATAATCGGCACGATCAGCACAGCTTCCCGGCCTGGAGATCTCATGCGCTCATAAACCCGGCGCTCGCCGTTGCTGAACTCAAGGTCGACCGATTCCACCGTGAACAATTTCGATCGCGCTGTGAGCTCAACATTGAGAATGGCAGGTTTTTGTAATTGTCTGGTCATAAGGGCCCCAGCGAAAAGCCAAAAAGTGAGTGTCATCCACCCGGCGAATTCAGGTGCTGACCGTGTTATTATCCATTGTGCGGTAGACGCCGCAGGCGGCCAATGATCGCATGAATCATTTTACTCATTTATAACAAATCATTGTAAACATGAGAAAAATATTTTAAAAAAATGTCAATTATCAGACTAATATATAGGAGTATGCCGATACTTAAGTCGCCAAATGCCCGGTAGCATCTACATCGGCTATGGTGTACAATTATTTTAATTTTATTATTTTTAGCGCTATTTTAAATCACACAGCTGACAGTCAGCACTGTTTAAACTCGCCACAATTTGGGTTAGATATGACACCGCTTTACGTGAGAATGTCGACAGGAGCATTGTGGCAGAAATGAGGGAAGCATGAGCACAATAGTCATAATATTGGCTATAACGCTGGCCTGCTCAGTAACGGCAGGTTGCTTCTTCTGGTACGCTATGCGGCATCGCCTGCCGTTGGCGAAGCCACTGCCATTTATAATCCCCCCCTATCGCAAGCTAAGCAATGAAGAGCGCGCGGCGGTTGAATGCTACGTGGCGCAGTTGGGCAGCCAAAGTCAGACGCTGCCCAGCGGAGCCAGCAGTTCGCCAGACCAGCTGCTGCTCACCCCGCAAAGCAACAATGTCTACCCCGTCACCCGCTCAATTACCCGCTACGGCCTCTCTACCGATGAACCCCACAAGTGGCGCTACTACCTTGATGCCGTTGAAGTGCATTTGCCGCCGCTATGGGAACAACATATCGCGGAAGAGAACTACGTTGAGCTGATCAAAACGCAAACGATTCCGCTGGTAATATCACTCAATGGTCACTCGCTGACGCAGTACAGTTGGGAAGCACCCGCGCTGACGCTAATGGTGCGCGCCACCGGGCAGAATGCCTCTATCCGTAAGGAAGAGGGCGAGAATATTGAGCTGTTGGGCGTGCGCAAAGAGAGTGCAGAAGAGTACGCGCTGAGCCGCCCTGACGGCATGCGTGAAGCGGTCGCCATCTGTATCGCGATGCTGCTGTTCTTTATCAGCTTGGGCGGGTCGATAGTGTTGATGCCGTGGCTAATCCTAGCGGGTGTTGCCATCATCGCGGTCAGTGTCTGGTTTATTTATCGCCGCCCTAGCGAAAATGATCTGCGCGAAATTCACTGCCTGCGCGGCGCGCCGAAGCGCTGGGGGCTGTTTAGCGAATCTAATCAGGGGCAAGTCAGCAATATCTCGCTCGGCATTATCGATTTAATCTACCCGCCGCACTGGCAACCGTATGCCGCCCAGGATCTTGGCCAGATCACCGAAATTGATATCTACCTCAACCGCCAAGTGGTGCGTCAGGGCCGCTTCCTCTCGCTGCAGGATGAGGTGCGCAATTTCCCTATCCAGCGCTGGCGTAAAAACGTAGTACTGGCGATCGGATCGTTGATCCTGCTGCCGCTGCTGATAGGCTGGATCCCGATCAGCATGCCGCTGAAGCTTAGCCTAGCGTGGATCAAAGGCACGGAAAGTTTGCAGGTTACTCAGGTCAGCGATTTGGAAAAAGCCTCACTGCATGTCGGCGACAGCCTGAAGGTGAACGGCAGCGGAATGTGTTCGATTCCGGCGACCTACCAAGGCAACCGCAGCTATGCGTTTATGCCGTTCGACTGTTCGGCCATGTATTGGAACAATGCGGAACCGCTGCCGCTGCTGCCGTGCGATATTATCGATAAGGCGACGGCGCTGCTGGACACCACCAGCATGCAGTTGCACTCGCAGTCCAGTACCGACCCGAAACTCAACCCGCAGCTGGCAACCGCCATTCACAAGTCGGGCATGATCCTGCTGGATGACTTCTCCGATATCGTGCAGAAAACCCAGGATCTGTGCAGCCAGGAGCAGGACTGTGTGCGCCTGAAAAATGCGCTGGTGAACCTAGGGAATGCTAAAGACTGGCAAACGCTGGCGCACCGCGCTAACTCCGGCGTGCAGGACGGCATGAAGGTGCTGCTGCGCCCGGTGAGTGCAGAAGCGCTGGAAAATCTGGTCAATACCGCCACCTCCTCCTTCTTCTATCGCGAAACGCGCCGCGCGGCAGAAGCGCTGAACAGCCTTCCCCGGGGTGGCTTCCTGATCCTCAGTGATGAGGGCCGCCAGTTTGTCAATCATTCAGCTCCGGCGGTCTCTCTGTTTGATTACAACGCGCCGGACCAGTGGTCGGAACTGCAGCGGCTCTCCGGTATGCTGCTGCATACTCCATTTAGCGCCAGCGGCATTATTACCAGCATTACCACCGATGCTAATGGCACGCGCCACATCGCGCTGCACAGTGAACCGGATAGCCTTACCCTGTGGCGCTATCTTGCCAGCAGCCTGTTACTGCTGGTGCTGGTGCTGAGTCTGGTTATTAATAGCCTGCTGGCGCTGCGCCGCATGCATCGCCACCACATGCGCCTGATGGAAATTCATCAGTATTATGAGAAGTGCTTTAACCACTCGTTAAGCGATATCCAGACCGTGCGACCAATGTTCTGAGCATCGCCGCATCTGTGCTATTTTTAAAGCTGACACTCTCCGCTTTACCTGCCTGAACACGACACGTTGCGCGTGAGTATCCACCGCAACGCGCCTTGATTTATGGCGTTAGCCCCATATTAAGGTAAATCCAAAAAGGAACCCAGCGATGAAAGAGAAACCCAAAGAAGGGATGCGGCTAGATAAATGGCTCTGGGCCGCCCGCTTTTATAAAACCCGTGCGGCGGCACGCGAGATGATTAAAGGCGGCAAGGTGCGTTACAACGGCCAGCGCAGCAAACCCAGCAAGCTGGTTGAAGTCGATGCCGAGCTGGTGCTGCACCAGGGTAATAACCAGCGCACAGTGGTGATTGAAAGCGTCAGTGATAAGCGTGGTCCGGCAGCGATTGCCCAGCAGATGTATCGCGAGACGGCAGAAAGTATTGAAAAACGGGAAAAGGTCGCGAAGGCACGCAAGATGAATGCGCTCAGTATGCCGCACCCGGACCGACGCCCGGATAAAAAGGAGCGTTGCGACCTGATCAAATTTAAAAATTCTGGCAACGAATAACGCGCCATTATTAAAGAGAGAAAAACTTATGTCCCAGCAAGACCAGATGCACCGCTTCCTGTTTGAAAATCACGCTGTGCGTGGAGAAATAGTAGATATTTTAAAGACTTAGCGCGAGATTATCGACGGCCACGATTACCCACAGCCGGTGCAGCAGGTGCTTGGCAAGCTGCTGGTGGCGACCAGCCTGCTGACCGCCACCCTGAAGTTTGACAGCGACATTACGGTCCAGCTGCAGGGTGATGGCCCGCATATGTACAATTATTTTAATTTTGGGGCTGTCCTAGATAACTAAGATCATCTAGGATAGTGCCATGAGAAAAAGCAGACTCAGTCAGTACAAACAGGAACGGTTACTTGAACTGTTTATTGCAGGCTCCACAGCCCGTATTGCCGC
>OFEI01000056.1_pt1 | contig 17142 bp, 14 predicted proteins | sample 1521041 | NCBI WGS metagenome assembly OFEI01 (sample SAMN05335687, study PRJEB24111) | insect metagenome | biome: ENVO:00009004; isolation source: gut from larvae fed green and black olives | host: Bactrocera oleae | place: Israel | collected 2011-11
CGAGAGCATGAAAGCTGGCGCGCGATGGCGCGTATCGACATGCCCTGACGGTGTAAAACACTCATCTCCACTCTGGTCTCCAATGTCATCATTGGCAGTGCCTTAAAACTGCCATTTTTACCCTGGGGGGGTCAGATTTACATCGGTAGCGACAAAGTGTATGAAAATATAGGGGCCAATCCAAAATACCATTCAAAAAAATTAGTTTTAAGTTATTTTCTGCAACTAGTATTAAACCTGAATTTTCTAGCATAGCCGCGCCAGTCAAAGGTTGTCGACTTGTCTTGGGCATATACGATCAGTATCAAAATGATTTTCCCCCCACAGGATGTGGTGAGTATTCTAGTAATTTCCGGGTGGTTAACAAGGCTTGATTTTCAGGTGAAACTACTGTCGCAGGGTGGGTGTTTTTTCTAAGTCCACGTTTCTCAAGGCCCGCAGTCGATGTCAATGGTTTAAGAAATTTGATCGAGCGCAAGTTTCTTGTTCATCCCAGATGTTCCCTGAATTTCTTTGCTGAAAATTCGGCGGAATGAAACGCCTCAATAGCAATAATTGCCGTGATGGGTTAACCCTAACTCAGCCGTGATGACAGTTGTAAGACGAAAAAAATCTAGCAGGGGTGGATCGGCATCCACCCCTGAAGGGTCAGTCAATCGCACGGTGGGTGTAAACCATGTAGTTTACATCAATGCCAGGGGCCAGCTTGAAGTGGTTGGTCAGCGGATTGTAGTGCAGTCCAATGATATGGCGCTCGTGCAGTGGGGTTTCGTCAACCCAGTTTAGTAATTCGCCGGGGCGGATGAACTTTTTGATGTCGTGCGTTCCGCGCGGCACTATGCGCAGCACGTACTCAGCGCCGATGATCGCCATCAGCCAGGCTTTACTGTTGCGGTTCAGCGTAGAGAAGAACACTTCGCCGCCGGGTTTCACCAGCCTAGCGCAGGCGTGGACCACGGAGCGCGGGTCCGGCACGTGCTCCAGCATCTCCATGCAGGTCACCACGTCATACTGCCCAGCGAATTGTTCGGCATGCTCTTCAACCGTTTGCTGTACGTAATCGATCGTCACACCGCTTTCCAGCGCGTGCATGCGGGCGACCTGTAACGGCTCCGCGCTCATGTCCAGCCCGGTGACGTTAGCATCTTCTCGCGCCATGCTTTCAGCAAGGATGCCGCCGCCGCAGCCAACGTCGAGGATCGTTTTACCAAACAGCCCGTTGGAGTGCTGAGCAATCCAGCCGAGGCGCAGTGGATTAATGCGGTGCAGCGGCATAAATTCGCCATCCAGGTCCCACCAGCGTGTCGCTACCGCTTCAAATTTGGCGATCTCGCCATAGTCTACGTTCTGCGCGCCCGCGTTTTGTTCTGCTTTCATTGGGGTATGACTCCGGCTAAAGTTTGCTGCAGTATACAAGTTTCACGCCCCTGACAGCCAAGGTTGTTGTCTGCGCCAAAAACAGAACGCAATAAAGCAGCCAAAGCGATGCTTTCCATTCAACACATGCCCGCGATATGATATATTAACGCACCTTTGAATCCGCGAATTAAGACAGAAGGAAAGCACGTCCATGAGCGACCTCGCCCACGAAATTACACCGGTCAATATCGAAGAAGAGCTAAAGAGCTCTTATCTGGATTATGCAATGTCGGTCATCGTTGGTCGTGCGCTGCCAGATGTCCGTGATGGTTTAAAGCCGGTTCACCGCCGTGTACTTTACGCTATGAACGTGCTCGGTAACGACTGGAACAAAGCCTATAAAAAATCCGCCCGTGTTGTCGGTGACGTCATCGGTAAATATCACCCGCATGGTGATACCGCCGTGTACGATACCATCGTACGTATGGCGCAATCATTCTCGCTGCGCTACATGCTGGTCGATGGCCAAGGTAACTTCGGTTCCGTCGACGGCGACTCGGCTGCGGCGATGCGTTATACCGAAGTGCGCATGTCCAAAATTGCTCACGAACTGCTGGCAGATCTTGAAAAAGAGACCGTTGACTTTGTGCCAAACTACGACGGCACCGAGCAGATCCCAGAAGTGATGCCAACTCGCGTACCTAACCTGCTGGTTAATGGTTCCTCGGGGATCGCAGTGGGTATGGCGACCAACATTCCGCCGCACAACCTGACCGAAGTGATCAACGGCTGCTTGGCGTATATCGACGATGAAAACATCACCGTTGAAGGCCTGATGGAGCACATCCCGGGCCCTGACTTCCCTACAGCTGCCATCATCAATGGTCGTCGCGGCATTGAAGAAGCCTATCGTACTGGTCGCGGGAAAATTTACATCCGCGCCCGTGGCGAAGTGGAAATTGACGCCAAGACCGGTCATGAAACCATCATCGTGCATGAAATTCCTTATCAGGTGAACAAAGCGCGCCTGATCGAGAAAATCGCCGAGCTGGTGAAAGAGAAGCGTCTGGAAGGCATCAGCGCTCTGCGAGATGAGTCCGACAAAGACGGTATGCGCATTGTGATCGAAGTGAAGCGGGATGCGTTGGGCGAAGTGGTGCTGAACAACCTCTACTCGCTGACGCAGCTGCAAAGCTCTTTCGGCATTAACATGGTGGCACTGCATCAGGGCCAGCCAAAGATTATGCCGCTGAAGGATATTCTTGAAGCCTTCGTGCGTCACCGTCGTGAAGTGGTCACCCGTCGTACCATCTTCGAACTACGTAAAGCGCGTGACCGTGCCCATCTCCTTGAAGCACTGGCCGTGGCACTGACCAACATCGATCCGGTTATCGATCTGATCCGCCAGGCAGCAACCCCAGCCGAAGCAAAAGCGGGCCTGATTGCCCGTCCGTGGCTACTTGGCAACGTTTCTGCGATGTTGGCACGTGCCGGTGACAACGCCGCTCGCCCTGAGTGGCTGGAAGAGCAGTACGGAATTCGTGACGGCCAGTACTACTACCTGACCGAGCAGCAGGCGCAGGCCATCCTAGATTTACGCTTGCAGAAACTGACCGGCCTTGAGCATGAAAAACTGCTCGACGAGTATAAAAATCTGCTGGCGCAGATTGCTGAGCTGCTGCGCATTCTCGGCAGTTCAGAGCGCCTGATGGAAGTGATTCGTGAAGAGCTGGAGCTGAACCGCGATCAGTTCGGCGACGAACGTCGTACCGAGATCACCGCCAACAGCTCCGACATCAACATCGAAGACCTGATTAATCAGGAAGACGTTGTGGTGACCCTGTCGCACCAGGGCTACGTGAAATATCAGCCACTGACCGATTACGAAGCGCAGCGCCGCGGCGGTAAGGGTAAATCGGCAGCGCGTATTAAAGAAGATGACTTTATTGACCGCCTGCTGGTGGCCAACACCCATGACACCATCCTCTGTTTCTCAAGCCGTGGTCGTCTGTACTGGATGAAGGTTTATCAGCTGCCGGAAGCTAGCCGCGGTGCTCGTGGGCGTCCAATCGTCAACCTGCTGCCGCTGGAAGCGAATGAACGTATTACCGCGATCCTGCCAGTGCGTGAATACGCCGAGGGCTGGAACATCTTTATGGCGACTGCCAGCGGTACCGTGAAGAAAATTGCGCTGACCAAGTTCAGCCGTCCGCGCAGCGCCGGTATCATTGCCGTCAACCTGCGTGATGACGACGAACTGATCGGTGTGGCGCTGACTAATGGCACGGATGAAACCATGCTGTTCTCTGCCGCCGGTAAAGTGGTGCGCTTTGCTGAAAGCGCGGTGCGTGCCATGGGTCGTACTGCCTCAGGCGTGCGTGGTATCAAGCTGGCAGAGGGTGACCACGTGGTTTCTCTGATTGTGCCGCGTGATGATGGCGCCATCCTGACAGTGACGCAGAACGGTTACGGTAAGCGTACCGCCAACAGCGAATACCCAACTAGATCGCGTGCGACTCAGGGCGTGATTTCGATTAAAGTCACAGAGCGTAACGGACCGGTTATCGGTGCGGTACAGGTGGTCGACAGCGATCAGATCATGATGATCACCGATGCCGGTATGCTGGTGCGTACCCCCGTTTCTGAAGTGAGTGTGGTAGGGCGTAACACCCAGGGTGTGATCCTGATCCGTACCGCGGAAGATGAAAACGTAGTCGGCCTGCAGCGCGTGGCTGAGCCGGTAGCGGAAGAAGAGCTCGATGCTATCGACGGCAGCGTGGCGGAAGGCGATGATGATATCGCACCTGAAGTCGACAATGACGATGAAGCGCCAGAGGCTGATGACGAGTAATCGTTAAGCTCTGATGGAAAACCGGTTCAGCTGAACCGGTTTTTTTTGTCTGAAATCCGGGGATCTGGAAGACGCTACGCAGGATGCAGCACCAAATCCTGCTCGAGCATGGATCGCTGGAGCCTTTCCTTGGCCCCGAACTCTCTGCCAATCTTGAACTGAAATCGAAACGGTAAGCTAACTCACTGTTAAAACTCCCGCTGCTCAGCTACGCTGAATAAACGCGCTAACGGCGGTAATCATTTGCTGATGTATCTCCGCACGCTTTTCCACCGAAGTTTCGCAAATAAACGCTTCCCCTTCCTCAGCCAGAATTTTCCGTGCCGCGGGTTGGCACAGCGACAGGAAATCAAAATGCCCGGCCTGTGGGAGGTGCAACAGCAGTAGCGGCAACCTGTCCACCCCTAAATTAATCTCAGTCTGTGCGTGGATATAATAGCCCGCGGCAATTACCAGCAGTGGAAGGGTAACGGAATGCAGGCTGGCAGGAGTGAAAACATCACTCATCCCCGGGTTGAGAGCGACGACAAACTTCACTAGCTGGTCACGATAGCTGGTCGCCAGCGTGGCCGCCGATCGCTGTGCCAGCGGTAAATTTCCGCGTTGATAGAACTGGCAGTCCGGCATTTACCAGCACGTTGTAACCGCCCTTTGAATGGCCGATAGTGCCAATCCTGTTGGCGTCAATGGCAGGCTGCCATCTTGCATCATCAAGATAGTAAGTGATTAAAAACGACAGGTCGCGCGTCTAGAGCGTGAGATCGCTATCGGGGCTGAAATCGCCGGTGGTGCTGCCCGGGTGATCCATGGCCCCTTGTGCCGCCGCCAGCGGCACGGCCAGCTAGGCCAGACTGCTGTCATTACCGCTGCTGCCGTAGTTCAGCACAATCAGGGGAAACTGACCCGCAGCAGGGTGAGCCTGTTCTATCGCATAAGATCCAGTGAACACCGGGCTTGCTGCCAGCAGCCTCACCGCCTGATGGTTATCGCTGGGGTAGAAAATACGCACATTGAGCATGCGCTTCAGGGTTGAGCTGCTGACAGTTTCCTGCTGTGTACCAACGGAATAACTCCAGCTTGAGAAACTGATTAACATCAGTGAAAACAGAAAAATCAGTCGCATCTTATTTACTCCTCGCGTATAAAGGTCGTATTAACAGAATGTTACAGATGCTTGACGTCTTCGATCGCGGTTGGGTCCTATGCTAATATCAATAAATTTTCTACTCAGTTTTGCCTGCCTGCTGCTGGTGCAGAAACGTCAGGCTGGCGCTTTCTTCCGTCTGCTACTGTTGTTGTTCCTGCTGCACACGGTGGTCGCCGGTTTGGGGACACTGCCGCAGTTTCATCAGCTGCGCATGTATAGCCGCTGACGGCAGTCGCGTTGCCGCTGTTTTGCTATCTGGCACTGTGCTAGGCCACCGGGCAGAAGCTGCATCTTGCACTTAGCGTGCTGGCGCTACTGGTTATGGCTGGCAGCATCCTGTGGCTACCGCAGGCGATTGATGAGCTGATGGCGGTCATCTGGATAAATAGCGCGGCGATGCTGATAAAATTGCGCTAGGGTAGGGATAGGTTCTGTCAGCTGCCGCTGGAGAGCAGTGCTCTGAGTGTGAATGGCTGGCGTCTTGCTGGCCGTCTTGCTAATCGATATCAGCGTCGCGGGGCTGCTAGAATACAGGGCGGGCAGCGGCGTTCAGCTATTAACAGCCTGCGGTAATTTACTGCTCTGCCTGCTGGTGGCCCTGACAGTACTGCTGACGCCTGCCACAGCCAGCCCGGCGGTAAAATCGCGTAAGGTGAAAGAGGGCGATGCCGCCGTGCTCGAACGCATCGATGGACTGATGCGTAGCGGCATTTATCGCGAGACCGGGCTGAACCTAGAGCAGCTGGCGCGTAAATCGGGCATTCCGGCATGTCAGGTCTCCGCCGCCATCAATGCACTCTACCGCCAGAGCGTATCGCAGTATGTTAACAGTTGGCGAATTGCTGAAGCCTGCGAGCACATTTGCCGCAGCCAGAGTCCGATCATTAAGATCATGGAAAACGTTGGTTCCCAGAGCAAATCAAACTTTAATCGCAAGTTTCTGCGCATCACCGGAAGAACCCCCTCGCAGTGGCGTAAAGAGTCAGGGAAACAAAGCACAATTAGCTAAAATAGAGCGGGGGGGTGGGGATGACTGGCTTTTAAGCAGGTAGACGCTACTGTATCGGCACTCTGTTTTATCACTACTGATAGCTGCGTGGGTCCCGTTTGAAATATCTTGTCTCTTTCCGTACAACGTTAAAAATCTCGCGCTACCTGTTCCGTGCGCTGGCGCTGATGCTGTGGATGCTTGGTGCCTTGCTGACAACGTTCTACATTATTAACGTCCTGCACGAGAGAGAGTCCCAGGTCCGCCAGGAGTTTAATACCAGCTATGACCAGACTCGGTGGTACGTACGTCACTCCGCAGACGTGACGCGCGAGCTGAAGTTTATCGCTGAAAACAGCCTTAATACTTCGTCCAGCGGGCTCGATGTGCTGAACGGCGTATTTCCCGGTAAGAGTACGCTGCCGCAGTTCTACCCGCTGTATGCCAATTCAAACTGTAGCGCGATGAGCAATACTTGGCGTAATTCTCTGGAGTCACTCAGCTATTTCCTCAATTACTGGAAAGTGAACTTTGCCACGGCCTATGAGCTGAACCGGGTGTTTTTCGTCGGTGGCGAGAGCCAGTGCTTGGCAGACTTCGGCGTGGGCAATGCTTCCGTTGACCGTATGCGGGCGCTGAAATCGCTGCATGAACGCATCCTGAAATACCGCAGCGGCAACGAAGAAGAGCGCAAAAACAGCCTGTTCTGGGTGTCGCCGACCGCGCAGCCGGGCGTCGGCTATTACTATATGATCACCCCTGTTTATGTGGCAAATAAGGTCGCGGTGCAGGTCGGTATTGAGCAGGGCATTCGTATGGAGGACTTTATTACGCCGGGTAACCTGCCGGTGGCGGTGACGCTGGTCGATCAGAACAACCAGCGGGTGCTTTCTTCCGCTCGCGGCGCGCTAGCTTTTTCCGCCGACGATCTGCCCGATAACGCCAGCTGGTTTGGCTATGTTGCCGGTTACAAGCAGCTGGTGATGAAAAAAGAGCTGCCGCCTTCATCCCTGAGCGTGGTGTACTCGGTGCCGACTAGCGCGATGATTGAGCCGCTAAAAATGCTGCTGATCAACGCCATTTTGCTGAATATTATCATCGCAATTATTCTGTTTACCCTCGCTTGGCTGTTCGAGCGCCGCATGTTTCTACCCGCCGAGTATAATGCGCACCGGTTGGAAGAGCATGAGCAGTTCAACCGCAAAATTGTCGCTTCGGCACCGGTAGGGATCTGCATTCTGCGCACCAGCGACGGCACCAATATTCTGAGTAACGAGCTGGCGCATAATTATCTCACCATGCTGACCCAGGAAGACCGGCTGCGCCTGAGCGAGATTATCTGCAGACAGCAGGTTAACTTTGTAGACGTGCTGACCGGTAGCAATACTAACCTGCAAATTAGCTTTGTGCATTCACGCTACCGCAATGAAAACGTGGCGATCTGCGTGCTGGTGGATGTCAGCGTGCGCGTGAAGATGGAAGAGTCGCTGCAGGAGATGGCGCAGGCTGCAGAGCAGGCTAGCCAGTCTAAATCGATGTTCCTCGCCACCGTCAGCCACGAGCTACGCACCCCGCTGTACGGCATTATTGGTAACCTCGACCTGCTGCAAACCAAAACCTTACCGAAAGACGTGGAGTCGCTGGTGACGGCGATGAACAACTCCTCCAGCCTGCTGCTGAAAATCATCAGTGATATCCTCGATTTCTCGAAAATCGAGTCTGAGCAGCTGAAGATTGAGCCGCGTAAGTTTTCCCCGCGTGAGGTGATAGCGCATATCACCGCCAACTATCTGGCGATGGTGGTGAAAAAGCGCCTGACGCTGTGGTGCTTTATCGACAGTGACGTGCCGGTAACGCTGGATGGCGATCCGATGCGTTTGCAGCAGGTGATCTCTAACCTGCTGAATAATTCCATTAAGTTTACCCATACCGGCGGCATCGTTCTGCACGCCTACGTCAAGGATGGCTACCTAGCGTTCCGCGTGCGCGACAGCGGCGTGGGGATCCCGACTAAAGAGCTAACCCGGCTGTTTGACCCCTTCTTCCAAGTCGGCAGCGGCGTGCAGCGGAATTTCCAGGGAACCGGACTCGGGCTGGCGATCTGTGAGAAGCTGATCAATATGATGGACGGAGATATTGAGGTGGACTCCGAGCCGGGAATGGGTAGCCAGTTTATTATTCGAATACCGCTCTACAACAGCCGGGTGATGATCCCTGAGGTGCACGACGGCTTGCAGGATAAACAGTGCTGGCTGGCGGTGCGTAACGATCAGCTGGCGGAATTCCTCGACAAATTGCTGCGTGGTCACGGCATCCAGGTGCGGCGCTATGAGGGTGAGGGTGAAGCGGATGACGTGATTATCTGCGATTACGACTGCCAGCCAGAACAGAACGTGCGCTCTGTAATCCGCTTCGACAATCGTCACAATGACGGACCACGCGAAGTGCTACCAGGGCGTTGGCTGTGTGCCACTACCATGCCGCACGAGATGCTGGCACTGCTTGGGCGCATCTATCGCGTGGAAGTAACGATGCCGGAAGGGTTACCGGCCACCTTGGTTGAGCAGGAAATCGGTGTCAACAATGACGATATCCTGATTCTGGTGGTTGATGACCATCCGATTAACCGCATGCTGCTGTCAGATCAGCTTGGCTCGCTGGGTTACCGCGTCAAAACGGCGCAGGACGGTATTGATGCCCTGAATGTATTGAGCCGCAGCGAGATCGATATTGTCCTGACCGATGTCAATATGCCGAATATGGATGGCTATCGTCTGACGCAGCGCCTGCGCGAGCTGGGGCAAACTTTCTTGGTGGTCGGCGTGACCGCGAATGCGCTGGCTGAAGAGAAGCAGCGTTGTATTAAGGCCGGGATGGATAACTGCCTCTCGAAGCCGGTGACGATGGATATGCTGCAGCAGGCGCTGGCGTATTATGCGGAGCGGGTGAGGAAGGGCAGGGATGGCGCTTAGATATTAAGGGCTGACCGAAAAAAAAGTCAGCTCCTACAAATTTTCGTAGGGGGCGACCATTTTTTCTGGTCGACCCGTTAAGTGAATATTTGCTTAATCTACGGAAGGAGACATGTTCACTGAAGAGAGATAGTTCAGCAGGGCGATATCATTATCAACACCCAGTTTCATCATCGCTGATTTCTTCTGGCTACTGATGGTTTTAATACTGCGGTTCAGCTTCTTGGCAATTTCAGTCACTAGTAAACCTTCAGTAAACAGGCGTAATACTTCGCTCTCTTTCGGCGACAGACGTTTGTCACCGTAGCCACCCGCACTGATTTTTTCCAGCAGTTTTGCCACGCTGTCCGGGGTGTATTTCTTACCCTTCTGCAGGGCTGCCAGCGCTTTCGGCAGGTCAGTTGGTGCACCCTGTTTCAGTATTATCCCTTCGATATCCAAGTCCAGTACCGCGCTGAGGATCGCCGGGTTATTGTTCATGGTCAGAACAATAATGGAGAGATCAGGATAGTGACGCTTGATGTATTTAATCAGCGTAATACCGTCGCCATATTTCTCACCGGGCATAGAAAGGTCGGTGATCAGCACGTTCGCATCAAGCTTAGGCAGGCTGTTAACTAAGGCCGTGGAGTCTTCAAATTCGCCTACAACGTTGACCCATTCAATCTGCTCAAGCGACTTACGAATGCCGAACAGGACAATAGGATGGTCGTCGGCAATAATGACATTCAGGTTATTCATATTATTGGTTACCTTGCTGCAGCAGTTCATCGACGTAAGTGTCAACTTCACTGGTGGTATTTTTAATGTTTGAATCGTCACATTCTTTAATGTGCAGTTCTAACGTTTCACAAAGCTGCTTGCCGGGTAACAAATTTAACATGGCAAACACACCTTTCAGCCGGTGTGCGATCTGAGCCAACGCACTGTAATCCCTGTTTGTAGCTTCATTATACAGTCTCTTTACATCATCTGGTACTGTATCAACGAAAAGCTGGAAATAGCCACTGGCGAAAAGTTGAGCCGTGTCCTGCGGATCCATATTTTCGTCAGTCAACTCGCCCCGCGCAAGCTGTTGTTCAATCAACATCAGCAGCGCATCCTGCATTGCACTGCTGATATTGAAGTTCACGCGGTACTGATTTGCAGGCAGCTGGCTGAAACCGGGTTCATCATCCGTGAGCAGCAGCGACCATGGCGTTAAACGCTCAGGATCGTCGGTGACCAGCACATCATGTTCCTGGCCGGAGAAGCGCTCGTCTGGCGTAATGCAGTTCGCGCCCCAGTTTTCCAGTTGATGCACCACGATTTTACGCACGTCATCAAGGGTAATATCAATCAGGGCATTAACCCCTTCCAGCAGTTTCTCTTCCTGATCCTGCTGAGGCTCCAGCGGCGCATGCAGCTGTATGCTGTAGCGTGAGCCGATGTCCGGGCGCGCCGCAATCTCCAAATGCCCGCCAAGCTGTTTACACAGCTGCTTGCAGAGGAAGAATGCCATACCGGATGCCTGACCAAAACGATCTTGGTGCGTTTCCCCTAGGAACGGGAAGTCGGTATTCGCCATCTCTTCAGCGGAGAGCCCCGCGCCGGTATCGACAATCTCAATCGATAGGTGATCGGCGCGCTTTGGCGGTGTGCTGATGGTGATGCTGACGCGGCCCCAAGTGGTGGTAGTCACCGCGTAATGCAGCAGCGTCGAGAGAATTTTCGCAATGGCCCGGCGGTCACTGAAACGCGTCTCATCGCTGCTGAGCGTGTTGTTGACCATCAGCGTCAGCCCTTTGCGGCGCATGATCGGTAGGATCTCCACCGCCAGTTCATCCAGCAGGGTTTGCAGGCTGAAGCTGCAGGCGTCCGGCGCCCAGTCGAGGGTTTCCAGCTGGTTCAGCAGCACAATATCATCTACCAAGCGGCTCAGAGCTTGTGACGCCTCCAGCGAACTCTCGAGCTGCTTAGGCTCGTGTTCAGCCCTGAGCGACTGCAAACGGCCAATAACATCATGCAGAGGGCGCTGCAGGGCATGACCCAGATTCTGTAACAGCTGCCGACGCGACTGATGGTTTTTATCCAGCACCTGCTGCGCTTTCTGCAGCTTCTTGTTGACCAGTAATTCCCGGTCCTGATCGCGCAGCATAAACAGCTGCGTATGCGGAGAGATGACGCTGCGCGCATGGCGGATCTCATACACTTCGTTGTTCACCGTGGCCTGCAACACGCCCTGATGCTGATCGGACATATTGATAATCTTTTGCAGGTTGAGATGCGGCAGCAGATGTTCGGCAATCTTGTTGCTGATAATGGTGCGGTTGTTGGCGAAGTCATACACCAGCAGCCCGACTGGCAGCGTGCCGACAATCTCTTCGTTCAGCAGGCGCAGTGATTCGAGCTCTGCGCTTTGATTTTCGCTCGGACGTAGCGACTGCTGGCGCAGTAAAAACAGCCCTGCCAGCGACATGATCAGCAGCGCAAGGTTTGCCAGCAGTGGCCACAGCAGATTGTGCAGCGTCTCAATCACTAGGCCAGTAATCGGTACGCGATAAACCAGCTGTAGCGGGGTGCTGGCCAGCGATGCGGCAATTTCAATATTCGGGTTAATCCAGTCAATGCGCGTGCTGCTGTTGCTGTCCTGATTGTCATCCCCTTCCGCCACTGGTGCTGCATCCTGCTTTAGTTGGAAGTTTTCCAGCGGCATATTGAGCGGAACGAGATCATTCACCGGCAGGTCAAACGCCACCACAGTCGCCAGATGCCCCGGCTGATTAAATGTGGTGCGTACCGTAAAGTAGTGGTCGTTTTGCCAGCTGAAGCGGCGCAGCGGCGAGAAGCTCTCGCGCTCATCTAGGGCGTTGGCCTGCTGCAGCATCTCCGCGCGGCGCGCCTCAACGATATTGCTGATGGCGCTCTCTTTATAGCGCGTGGTCATATCCTTCAGCGGCAGGGTAGAAACTAGGATCATGCTGTTATCCTGGCCATTCAGAAAGTACATCGACCAAGTGCTGTTTTCCGCGCCCCATAGCGTATCAAGGTAGTTGCTCATGCGCAGGGTCATATCCAGCGTGCCGCCGTCGTGAGAACCAAAAATCAGCGCTTCGGTTTTACGGCGGTTTTTTTCCAGATAGTAGACGTCCGGGCGCAGGCGCGTTTCCTGCAGGCTGTTCGATGGCATACCGGCCACGCTGGCCGCCAAGTTTTCATAGATCTGCCAAGTGGTGAAGCGATAGGTATCAATGCGCTTTTGCATCGCATGATTGATATCCGCCATTGCATAACGTTTTTCCGTCAACCTGGCGTTTACCGCATTGTGAATCATAAATACTGATGTCAGCAGAAGCACCATGATAAACATCACAAAAAAGCGCGTAACATTGCCGGATGTCAGCGGAAATTTATATGGCAACATGCAATGAAACCCCAGTTAACGTGTAATCAATCGGGCGCTGGCCGCCACGACTAAAAACAGCGCAGCAATGGTACTGAAGGCCACCGACAGGCTGGACAACTGTGAGATAAATCCGACTAAAGCCGAGCCTGCCAGAATACCTGCATAACCGATGGTTGTCATAGCCGAAATCGCCAGATTGATCGGCATCACCTGCTGTTTACCCGTCGCAGTGAAAATAATCGGTACGGCATTGGCACCACCAAAACCGATCAGAATAAAACCCAACAGCGTCGCCAGCATACTCGGCACAAGTACCGCCAGCAGTATTCCTGCGGCGGCGCAGAGCGCGCCGCAGAACAGCATCGCGGTGCGGCCAAAATCCACGGCCTAGACTATTCATCGCCATGTCGATTAATCCGATAGCGGTACCAAATACCATCAGCGATAGGTCCAGCGAGAGAGGTGTGGAGAGCGATGCCAGCAGGGGCAGCAGGAGCGCACTACCGTTGGCCATCACCCGCTTGCAGCCGAAGCGGCCGACCAGCACGCCAGTAAGCGGCATTGCAATCAGTGAACCTAATCCTAGGCACCGCAGCAGGGTGCCGAGTGAACCATCACCCAGCTGAGCACGCTGTTTAGCGTACGGGACCAACGGGGCCTACGATGTCATACCGATACCGGCGATTAAAAACGCCATACGCGTAGCGCGTTGTACTGCTCGCACTTTAATATCAGAGGCTTGAGCATCCACTGTCGTCATCTTATTCCTACTGCCAGCCACAAAAATTGGCCCCAATTTTTACCACATTAGACCTATTTTAAGAAACCAAACCTTAACAGAATTCGGTAAAAGACGCTGGCGTTAATCCAGCTACATAAGGCTGGAGGAGTTAATAACCTGAAAAAATGCGGCTGTTAATCAGAATGAATTATGGTCATTTGTGGTGTATGGGAATTCGAGGAAGGTGGCGTATCCTGCTGATTGATTTCTCCCAAGATTTTAACAATAGAGAGATGATACGCCATGTCCAATCTTACCCTACAGATGTTGCCGGAGCCAGTTGAGCCCACTGTTCCACTCCACGATTTACTCCGTACTGGTGCACAGCAGTTTCGCCAGTGCGGTTGAGGCTGAACTGGCTGTGATGCTTGCCCGGTTTGCTGACCTCCGTCTCGATGACGGTCTCTAAGTGGTGGTGCGTAACGGTTTTCTGCCTGAGCGACGTATTCAGATCGGCATCGGTGATATCAGTGTCAAAGTGCCGAAGGTCAGGAAGCGCAGTGGCAACGGCATACATTTCAACAGCACCTATGCTACCGCCATACCTGAAACGAGCTACGTCTGTTGAAGAGCTGCTGCCGTGGCTATATATGCGCGGCATTTCTACCGGGGATATCCACGAAGCGCTGTCAGCTCTCCTCGGCGAAGCCGCTTCCGGCCTCTCAGCCAGCAGCATCAGTCGTCTGAAGGCGCAGTGGCTGGATGAGCACAGTTCATGGGCGCAGAGAGACCTGAACGAAGCGCGTTATGTCTACCTCTGGGCGGATGGCATCTATAGCAACGTCGGAAGCCAGCTGGTACGCACTCCTGATCGGCCTGCGGTCACGCGGCCTGACGGTATCTCCGAAGCTGGCAACGGGTGATGGCGCCATGGGTTTCTGGAAAGCGCTGGCGAAGGTGTTTCCGGACACCCGTCACCAACAGTGTCTGGTGCATAAAACTGCTAACGTGCTGGTCGCGCGACCAAAGTCAGTACAGCCAAAGGTGAAAAGCGAACTGCGTGTGGAGTGCTGGCGAAATACAGTGACAAATATCCGGCAGCGATGAAAAAACTGACGAAAGGTCGCGAAGAACTGCTCGCCTTCTACGATTTTCCGGCTGCGCACTGGGCTTCAATAAGGACGACGGATCCCATCGCGTCAGCGATTGCGACTGTCAGGCTGCGGAGCAAGCAGGCGAAGAACGGCGGCTCGAGGGCGACGACGCTAGCGATGGTATTCAAGCTGCTCCAGTCAGCACAAAAGAACTGGAATCGACTTGATCGTCAGGATCGCCTGTGCCTAACCTATCCAGTCTAACATTATGATTATTAAGAATTTTCTCTATGAATTTAAACTTCCACCTGCAATCTAAACAAAAGGGTTTCGAGCGGTTGACTCTGGTGGTCAACAACGTGCCATTCAAAGACGGCGAACAGGTGGAAGAGGAAGTATCAGACCGGAACGTTGCCTGATGGCTCCATACACCAGATATGCGCTCAACGTTGACAATAACTCTCAGAATTGTCGCTTAAGTGCAAATTTCCAGAGGACTCCTAGAGATTTTGATAGCGATTACTCCTTAAAGCCAAATCACTGGAAAAGTGGCTTTGTTGAATAAATCAACCTTTTAGGTGACTGGCAACTCTGATCGCTAAATTCCTTTCAACATCAGGTCCCCATGGCAAAGCAAAAGTTTAAAATCACCAATTGGCTCGCATACAACAAAGCACTCAGACAACGCGGTTACCTGACGGTCTGGCTTGATGAGTCAGCCATTGCTGCATGGACTGACAGTACGCAGCCTGAAGGTCGTGGTCGACCACTACACTACGCCGATATGGCTATTACCACGGTTATGATGATGAAACTATCCTGAAAACCCTGCTGGGCGGGCATCTGAGCCTGCGTGACTATGATGCGTAGGTGGGTGAAGCGATGGCGATGGTCAAAGCGCTGAACCGGATGACGTTGTTGGGTATGCCGCACAGCGTCAAGATCGCATAACAGGTATAGTAGCGGGAGGCATCCTGTCGGCTAACTCTGATTTATTCAACAAAGCTAGAAAAGCGTAAAAATATTCTGCTGGCAGTGACTTTATGACCTAGCAGCGTCAGATATCTGTCTGGAATTGTACCTGTGCTGACTGTCACGAATCAACATGAAATTTCGCGCAATTAAACATTGCCTATTTTAATTCAGTCTGGAATTTTTGTCAAATTTGGTGTATGAAGCCATCAGGCAACGTTCCGGTCTGATACTTCCTCTTCCATCTATTCGCCGTCTTTGAACGGCACGTTGTTGACCACCAGAGTCAACCGCTCGAAACCCTTTTGTTTAGATTGCAGGTGGAAGTTTGAATTCATAGAGAAAATTCTTAATAATCATGATTTTAGACTGGATAGGTTGAGCACGGGCGATCCTGACGATTCCAGTTCTTTTGTGCTGACTGGAGCAGCTTGAATACCATCGCTAGCGTCGTCGCCCTCGAGCCGCTGTTCTTCACCTGCTTGCTCCGCAGCCTGACAGTCGCAATCGCTGACGCGATGGGATCCGTCGTCCTTATTGAAGCCCAGTGCGCAGCCGGAAAATCGTAGAAGGCGAGCAGTTCTTCGCGACCTTTCGTCAGTTTTTTCATCGCTGCCGGATATTTGTCATTGTATTTCGCCAGCACTCCATCGAACGCCTTATTCGCTGAATCCCGCCCCCCGGACAGCCAGATTTCACGCAGTTCGCTTTTCACCTTTGGCTGTACTGACTTTGATCGCACGGTCAGCACGTTAGCAGTTTTATGCACCAGACACCGTTGGTAACGGGTGTCTGGGAACACCTTCGCCAGCGCTTTCCAGAAACCCATGGCACCATCACTCGTTGCCAGCTTCGGAGATACCGTCAGGCCGCGTGACCGTAGGCCGATCAGGAGTGCGTACCAGCTGGCTTCCGACTCCCTATAGATGCCATCCGCCTAGAATTGGACATGGCGTATCATCTCTCTGTTGTTGAAATTCTGGAAGAAATCAATCAGCAGGAAACGCCACCTTCCTCGAATCCCCATACACCACAAATGACCATAACTCTTATGCTGCGACCCCATAAAAACAGCGAGCTGTCCATAACATAAAATCAGTAGGTTACAACCAGTGTTCGGTTGTATATGCTGGAATGGCTAGCATCTTCGTCTAAAACCGTCATATTAAAATAGCATGATTCATTCAACAAAGCCTTTTTACGGAAAAATCTTTTCCCGTCTGTACATCAGGTGGAAAGCGCTGCCGATAGATGGCACTGCTCAAAATTTTGTCTAATGCACTAAATGTGAAATTTATTTTTACTTTTATGCGTTGGACACTTAATCCCTGTTATCTGGTATACACGAGGTTATGACCATGGCACAGCTCAATAATAGCAGCGTAGAAATCTTTTCACTCGACGACGGAACGATCCTGTCTCAGGCCGCTTCGGGCTCATCGAAAACCGTGCTCAGCGAATTCAGATAATAAGTGCAACGCTCGGTCATGTAGATGGAGGGACGGTTAGCTACCGATAAGCTATCTTGCTCTTCCGACTAAAGATGAGCGAGTAACTATGAAATATCAGCAGTTAACCGAAGGATTACGATACCAGATAGCTCTGTTGTGTGAAGACAAAGTTAGTCAGGCCGAGATTGGTCGCCGGTTAGGC
>OFEI01000057.1_pt1 | contig 17014 bp, 16 predicted proteins | sample 1521041 | NCBI WGS metagenome assembly OFEI01 (sample SAMN05335687, study PRJEB24111) | insect metagenome | biome: ENVO:00009004; isolation source: gut from larvae fed green and black olives | host: Bactrocera oleae | place: Israel | collected 2011-11
TCATCCCTCGTAAATCAAATGAGAAAATGGCGTCAGATGGTCGTTCACAGCTCGATCGTGATGCTTACCTTAATCGCAATGTTGTTGAACGTTGCTTTGGTCGCCTGAAAGAATATCGGCGCATCGCTACACGTTACGACAAAACGGCGAGGAATTATCTGTCGATGGTTTAACTGGGTTGTATCCGACTGTTTTACAAAAGGTTATGCAATTAAGGGACACAGCCTAGGTTGCGACAATTACTTTGGCCCGTTTGTAATCTTAGCGTCATGTTTCTTCTTTCCATGGAGAGGTTGTGACGCTTAACATCAGACAGGTCGATTTTTACATGACTCAACGAAATAAAGGTCTTACTCAGGAAGCGTCGGCAGCAACTACCAGTATCTTTGTCCGTTCCGGACGCCAAATCGAAAAAGGCCTGTGGCAACAGGCTAAGGAGCGTCACTGGTGTACCCGTACCTACAAAGCCTGCCACGGCGAGGAAAAGGAGGTGATGTTCCGCCAGGAACATCATCCCGACCTGAGAGCCTTATCTGACTTTACCTAACTCAAGGGGACTGAGATCACCATTGCGCGTGGTCACCGGAGGTGAAAGCTTCACCGCGCTTGCCGAGGGTGTTCAGGAAGCGCTGGGACAATTGGGCGGAGTTCCACAAGAGCACCGCACCGACAGCCTGTCCGCCGCGTGGAAAAACCTGAGCGAAGATAATCATTGCGATCTGACGGAACGATATGCTCACTTGTGTGAGCACTATGGAATGATCCCGTCGCGTAATAATAGCGGAGCCGCCATGGAAATGGCTCTGTTGAATCGGCGCACGGGCGTCTGAAACAGCGCATCCGTCAGGCACTGTTACTGAGAAATAGTCATGACTTCAGAACGTTGGGACGACGCCGTATACAGCATCTGCCATGCGCTGGGCAGGCTCTCTGGCTGATATTTGCCGTTCGCCACTGGTACTGTCGTAACCCATCCTGTTCACGAAAAATCTTTGCCGAATCCCTGGCTCCTTTTGCGGGCTCACGACAGCAGACTTCGCAGTTAGTGCAAAAATTACAGTATCAACTGGGGTTGATTGCCGGTGGAGAAGCGGGACAGCGGGCTGCAACTGCGGCAGGCCTGCGGACCAGTGCGGATAGCCTTCCTGAGACAAAGCAACCCGGTACCCCACACGTAGGAATCGATGAATGGGCATGGCATCGGGGCCATCGTTGACGGCGTTGTAGGTCAGGGCTACCGGGCGCGGTTCTTCAACGCAGGAGAACTGCTGCGGAAGCTGCAAAAAGCCCGTTCGCTGCTGAGACTTAACGAAGTGTTGCTAAAGCTGGATCGGTTGATCCATCACGGGTATATCTTCGAGTTGAAAGGAGAAAGCTACAGAAAGAATGCATATTCCGCTTTGATCGATCACAGATGAGCCTGTACACGAGATTGTGTAATTGCCTGATTTTGATATGTTCAATTCAACATTAAAAACAGGTTAAATTATGGACGAAAAACAGAATCATGTACAGGGTCCCGTAAAACAGTCCAAAATTTTCCGTCGCGCTACAAAAAAGCCTAGATTTTTGTAGCATAGTTGCTTTCTTAATCGAATGCAATTGCCGGGGCGGGAAGCCAGTTCGACCATACGTAGCTTGAAATCATTCGAATAATTTTTATGGGGTTCTTTTCGCTAGGATTGGGATTCCATACTTAGATGTCCGTCTATAACAGGTGGGCGTCTAAGTTACCAGCTCTGGCTTTACGCTTGCGGTTCATATTGAAACCGGCATCGGTAATAAACGGTGCCAGAGTCTCTGCGGTACGGAGATCGCACAGCTGCTCGATTAGCTTATGGATGGCCTCGTGCTCAAAGTTAGCGCAATGAGAGGTACAACGCGTGAGATCGTAATTTTCCATCTTATGTTTTTTCCTGCAGTTGAGAGGAAACCTAAGACTAAAGAAATGGCAAGCAGGGAGCTAGCGCTAGGGGATGGCACAACATAAAGCAGGGGCGCGGTAGACCGCGCCCCACAGAATCAAGCGTAACCGTAGCTCATCAGACGCTGATAACGACGGTCTAGCAGCTCTGCTTTGGTCAACTTATCTAGCTCGACTAGGTCGGACAGCAGCTGAGCCTTAATTGTTGCGCCAATCGCCAGCGGGTCGCGGTGCGCGCCACCCAGTGGTTCAGGCAGCACGGTGTCGATCAGCTTCAGCTCTTTCAGGCGCGGGGCGATAATGCCCATCGCTTCCGCTGCCAGCGGTGCTTTATCTGCGCTTTTCCACAGAATAGAGGCACATCCTTCCGGCGAGATCACCGAGTAGGTGCTGTACTGCAGCATGTTGACTTTGTCACCCACGCCGATAGCCAGTGCGCCGCCGGAGCCGCCTTCACCGATTACGGTACAGATCACCGGAACCGTCAGGCCAGACATCTCACGCAGGTTACGGGCGATAGCTTCAGACTGACCGCGCTCTTCTGCACCTACGCCAGGGTAAGCACCCGGGGTGTCGATAAAGGTGATGATCGGCATGTTAAAACGCTCGGACATCTCCATCAAACGCAGCGCTTTACGGTAGCCTTCTGGCGCTGGCATACCGAAGTTACGACGGATCTTCTCTTTGGTTTCACGCCCTTTCTGATGACCAATGATCATCACCGGACGGCCTTCCAGACGCGCAATTCCCCCGACGATAGCTTTATCATCAGCGTAGGCACGACCGCCCGCCAGCTCGTCAAAGTCGGTAAACACATTGCGGACATAGTCCAGCGTATACGGGCGCAGCGGATGACGCGCGAGCTGCGCAATCTGCCAAGCACCTAAATCGGAGAAAATTTTACGTGTCAGCTCAACGCTTTTATTGCGCAGACGCTGAACTTCTTCATCTAGATTAATATCCAGTTTTTCATCCTGACGGCTAACCGACTTAAGCGAATCGATCTTCGCTTCAAGTTCTGCGATTGGCTGTTCAAAATCTAGGTAATTAAGACTCATAATAATCCTGTTTTAGTCAAACTCCAGTTCCACCTGCTCCGATCCTATCAATGACCGAAGATCGTTCAGCAAACGATCACTCGGCGATACGCGCCAAGTTGCACCGAAGCGCAACTTCGCCCGCGCATCCTCTCTCTGATAGTAGAGGTGTACCGGAATTGTCCCCGAACGATGGGGTTCTAGGGATTGACGGAGACGGTTTAAAAGCTGGTCATCAATTTGCCTGTCTGTCAGTGAGATAGCAAGCCCGCGCGCATATTTTTCGCGTGCTTCATCAATGTCCATCATATCGCGGGCCATCATTTTAAGCCCGCCGTTGAAGTCATCGAAGCTGACCTGCCCGCTAACGACCAGGATACGGTCCTTCTCCAGCATGTGCTGGAACTTATCTAACGCATCTGTAAATAACATCACTTCCAGACGACCGGAACGGTCATCCAACGTACAGAGGCCAATACGGTTGCCGCGCTTTGTCACCATTACGCGGGCCGCCACCACCAGACCGGCTGCGGTGGTCATTTTACCACGCTCGGTCGGGTGCATGTCTTTCAGGCACTGTCCACCGACATAGCGCTCAATCTCTTTCAGATACTGGTTGATGGGGTGGCCGGTCAGGTACAGCCCTAACGTCTCCCGCTCCCCATCCAGCTGAATCTGTTCCGGCCACGGCGTGACGTCGGCATAAGATTTCTCGACCTGCTCTGGCGCTTCGGTCAGTACGCCGAACATATCAACTTGGCCAATTGCTTCCGCTTTCGCGTGCTGATCGGCGGCTTTTAGCGCATCGGGCAGCGCGCTTATCAGCGCCGCACGGTGCGGGCCTAAGCGGTCAAACGCCCCGGACATAATCAGCTTTTCCAGCACCCGCTTATTCAACTTTTTTGTGTCAGTACGCGCACAGAGGTCAAACAGCTCGCGGAAATAACCTCCCTCGTTACGCGCTTCGATTATCGCCTCGATCGGTCCTTCACCGACGCCTTTAATCGCGCCGATGCCGTAAACAATTTCTCCGTTCTCGTTTACGTGGAATTGATACTGGCCGGAGTTAATATCCGGCGGCAGCACCTTCAGCTCCATGCGCCAGCACTCATCCACCAGCCCAACCACCTTCTCGGTGTTGTCCATATCGGCGGTCATGACCGCTGCCATAAACTCGGCCGGGTAGTGCGCTTTCAGCCACAGCGTCTGATAAGAGACCAGCGCATAGGCGGCGGAGTGCGATTTGTTAAAGCCGTAACCGGCAAATTTCTCCACTAGGTCGAAGATTTTAATTGCCAGCTCACCGTCGATGCCGCGCGCTTTCGCACCGTCTTCAAAGCCGCCACGCTGCTTAGCCATCTCGACCGGGTTCTTTTTACCCATCGCACGGCGCAGCATGTCAGCGCCGCCTAGGCTATAACCCGCCAGCACCTGAGCAATCTGCATCACCTGTTCCTGATACAGGATAATGCCGTAGGTCGATTCCAGCACCGGTTTCAGTGACTCATGTTGCCACTGAATGTCCGGGTAGGAGATCTCTTCACGCCCGTGCTTACGGTCAATGAAGTTGTCTACCATGCCCGACTGCAGCGGACCGGGGCGGAACAGGGCTACCAACGCGATCATATCCTCGAAGCAGTCGGGCTTCAGGCGTTTAATCAGGTCTTTCATGCCGCGTGATTCGAGCTGGAACACCGCTGTAGTTTCCGAGCGTTGCAGCATATCGAAACTTTTTTTATCTTCAAGCGGAACCACCGCAATATCGATCGGCGGCTCGCCCTCTTTTTCACGCCGGGCGTTAATCATCGCCAGCGCCCAGTCGATGATAGTCAGTGTACGCAGACCGAGAAAGTCGAACTTCACCAGCCCGGCATATTCCACGTCATTTTTATCAAACTGGGTAACCGGATGATTACCGTTTTCGTCACAGTAAAGCGGGGCAAAATCAGTAATTTTGGTCGGCGCAATCACCACTCCACCGGCGTGTTTACCGGCGTTACGCGTGACGCCTTCCAGCTTGCGCGCCATGTCGATCAGCGCCTTAACCTCTTCATCTGCCTCATAGATTTCCGGCAGCTGTGGTTCAGCAGCAAAGGCTTTTTCCAGCGTCATGCCCGGATCAGGTGGCACTAGTTTCGAAATGCGGTCGACGAATCCGTACGGATGCCCCAACACGCGCCCTACGTCGCGGATGACCGCTTTCGCCGCCATAGTACCGAAGGTAATAATCTGCGACACCGCCTGGCGACCGTACATATCGGCCACGTGCTCAATCACCAGATCGCGCTTTTCCATGCAGAAGTCGACGTCAAAGTCCGGCATCGAAACACGTTCCGGGTTTAGGAAACGTTCGAACAGCAGGTCAAATTCCAGCGGGTCGAGGTCGGTAATTTTCAGCGCGTAGGCCACCAGCGAACCGGCACCGGAACCACGTCCTGGCCCCACGGGCACCTCGTTATCCTTCGACCACTGGATGAACTCCATCACGATCAGGAAATAGCCGGGGAAGCCCATCTGGTTGATCACGTTAAGCTCAATTTCCAGACGTTCGTCGTATTCTGGCCGCTTTTCGCCGCGTAACTTCTCGTCCGGGAACAGGAACGCCAAGCGCTCTTCCAGCCCCTCGCGCGATTTCATCACGAGGAAATCTTCGGTGCTCATTTCACCGGTCGGGAACTGCGGCAGGAAGTATTCGCCAAGGCGAATGGTGACATTGCAGCGGCGGGCGATCTCAACACTGTTTTCCAGTGCTTCCGGGATGTCCGAGAACAGCTCGCACATCTCCTCTTCCGTGCGCATATACTGCTGCGGACTGTAGTTGCGCGGTCGCTTTGGATCGTCGAGAGTGAAACCATCATGAATGGCAACGCGAATTTCATGGGCGTTGAAGTCTGATTCCTGCAGGAAGCAAACTTCATTGGTGGCCACCACCGGGATGCCGTTGGCAATCGCCAGCTCCACCGCCGCGTGCAGATAGGTCTCTTCGTCCTGACGACCCGTACGGATCAGCTCAAGGTAGTAGCGATCGGCAAAATGTTGCTGATAAAACACCAGACAGTCGGCAACCAGCGCGGCGTTGCCGCGCAACAGCATTTTGCCAACATCGCCACGACGCCCGCCGGACAGCAGAATAATTCCCTGCTGATGTTTAACCAGCCAGTCGCGGTCAATCGTTGGGCCTGCCGGACCATATCCACGCTGGTAAGCGTGCGAGATCAGCAGGGTCAGGTTTTGGTAGCCTTCGTTATCTGCCGCCAGCACGGTGATATGCGACAGCTCGTCACCCATCGCTTCACTGGCAACATTAAAATCAGCGCCAATAATCGGCTTCATGCCCTGGCCGTGAGCTGTGCCGTAAAACTTCACCAGACCGCACAGGTTAGTGAAGTCGGTAACGGCAATAGCTGGCATTCCCAGTTTTGCTGCTTTTTTCACCAACGGACCCGTTTTGGCTAGCCCATCGATCATGGAGTAGTCGCTGTGAACGCGTAAATGAATAAAACGAGGTTCAGCCATCTGGGATTCCGTTAAAACTAAGGATGAAAAATTACAGCGCGCGAGCTACCGACGCGCTGATGTCGGCATCCAGTAGCGCATTGCGCACCGGGGCAAAACCGCGACGATGCTGCGGAGTGACGCCATGCTGCGTCAGTTTTTCCATATGCAGCGAGGTCGGATAACCTTTGTGCTGAACGAAGCCATATTCAGGATATAACAGATCGAGCTGTGCCATTTTACGGTCGCGCGTCACTTTTGCAATAATCGAGGCGGCGCTGATTTCGCGCACCAGACTATCACCTTTGACCACGGTCTGGCTCGGCATAGGCAGCAGAGGACAGCGATTGCCGTCAATCAGCATAGAGTCCGGTGTCAGGTGCAGCCCGGCAACCGCACGCTGCATAGCCAGCATGGTGGCGTGCAGAATATTGAGCTGGTCAATCTCTTCCGGCTCGGCACGGCCCAGACTCCAGCTTAGCGCTTTCTCGACGATCTCATCGAACAGCGCCAGACGGCGTTTTTCCGACAGCTTTTTCGAATCGACGAGCCCCACAATCGGACGCGCCGGATCGAGGATCACCGCGGCGGTGACTACGGCACCCACCAGCGTACCGCGCCCAACTTCATCAGCGCCCGCAATCAGCGCAGCACTGGGGTAAATAAATTCACTCACGGGCATAACTCCAGTACAGCGACTGCGGCCTGTTCGTCGGCATTCCAGCGGATCTGGTGGTGCAGCTCGGCAAAGGTTGCCAGCAGCCGATCGCGCGTTTCACCCGCAGCCAGCAATGGCTCTAACGCAGAGGCCAGCTGCTCAGGCTGGCACTCATCCTGCAGCAGCTCTTTGACCAGTTCGCGCTCGGCCAGCAGGTTCGGCAACGAGACATAATCGGTTTTCACCAGACGTTTCGCCATCCAGAAGGTAGACGGCTTCATGCGATACCCCACCACCATCGGGCATTTTGCCAGCATGCACTCCAGCGCGGCAGTACCGGAAGCCAGCAGGGCGGCATCGCTGGCCACCATCGCGGTGCGGCCTTTGCCGTCCAGCAGGTGCATGGGCAGATCGGGTGCAACTTCGGCTTTGATCGCTTTAAATTGCTCGCGCCGCCTAGGGTTTACCAGCGGCACGACGATTTCAAGCTGAGGATATTTCGCCTGCAGCAGCATCGCCGTACGCAGGAAGTCAGCGCTGAGCATTTCGACTTCTGCCCCGCGACTACCCGGCAGCAGGGCGAGGCATACTTCATCTGACGTAATGCCCAGCTCGCGGCGTGCCGCCTGTTTATCCGGCTCGATCGGCATCGCATCAGCCATGGTATGGCCGATAAAACGACAGGGAACGTTGAATCGATCGTAGAAGGCTTTTTCAAACGGCAGGAACGCCAGCACCAGATCAGTGGAGCGGCCAATTTTGAATACGCGCTTCTGGCGCCACGCCCAGACAGAGGGGCTGACGTAATGAATGGTGCGAATACCCTGCTGTTTCAGCTTCCCTTCGAGAGTGATATTGAAATCAGGGGCATCAATGCCAACGAAGACATCTGGCTTCAGGGCGGTAAAGCGGCGGAGCAGGTCGCGGCGGATGTGCAGCAGGCGACGCAGACGGCCCAGCACCTCAACGATGCCCATTACCGCCAGCTCTTCCATCTCATACCAAGCTTCACAGCCTTCGGCCTGCATCAGCGGGCCGGCAACGCCGACAAAACGTGCGTCAGGATGCTTCTCTTTCAGCGCGCGGATAAGACCGGCACCAAGAATATCGCCGGAGGTTTCTCCGGCGACAAGGGCAATCGTTAAGGGATACTTTGGCATGAGTTAACGAATCAGACCCCTTGTGGAACGGGCAAAGAAGTCATAAAACGGCTGAACTTCCGGATGCGCTTTGGCGATTTCAGCAATCTCCGACTTCGCTTCATCCAGCGTCTTGCCGCTGCGGTACAGCAGCTTATACGCCGCAGTAATCGCATGCAGCGCCTCTTTGCTGAAGCCACGGCGCTTCAGGCCCACCAAGTTAACGCCAAACGGCGTGGCATGGTTGCCCTGAGCAATCACGTAAGGAGGAACGTCCTGCGCCACACCGGAGCAGCCGCCAACCATCACGTGCGCGCCGATAACGCAGAATTGATGCACCGCCGTCATACCACCAATGATGGCATGATCGTCCACTGAAACATGACCCGCCAGCGTAGCGTTGTTGGCCAGAATACAGTAATTACCCACCACGCAGTCGTGCGCCACGTGCGCATTCACCATCAGCAGATTGTCGCTGCCGACTTTCGTCAGCCCTTCAGCCTGCGAAGTACCACGATGAATGGTCACGCTTTCACGAATGCGGTTACGGTTGCCAATCTCAACCCAGGTAGGTTCACCCGCGTATTTCAGATCCTGATTAGCTTCACCGATCGAAGCAAACTGGTAGATGGTGTTGTCTTTACCAATAGAGGTGTGACCATTGACCACTACGTGAGATTTCAGAACGGTGCCTTCACCGATCGACACGTTCGCACCCACGGTACAAAACGGACCAATCTGCACACCAGCACCAATAATGGTGCCTTCTTCTACGATCGAACTGGGATGGATTACGGCGGTGCTATCAATCACGAATTAAGCCTCCCGGCTGCGGGCACACATCATCGTTGCTTCGCAGGCAATTTTGCCCTCAACGGTGGCTACGCCTTTAAAGCGGGTTACACCACGGCGGGTTTTCTCGAAGGTGACTTCCATGATCATCTGATCGCTAGGTACCACCGGGCGCTTGAAGCGCGCTTCGTCGATACCGGCAAAGTAATACAGTTCGCCCGGTTCCAGTTTTCCAACGCTCTTAAACGCCAGAATCCCAGTCGCCTGTGCCATTGCTTCCAGAATCAGCACGCCTGGGAAAATCGGTTTACCCGGGAAATGACCTTGGAAAAACGGTTCGTTAACCGAGACATTCTTTACTGCACGCAGAAACTTATTTTCTTCGAAATCAAGTACGCGGTCGACCAGCAAGAACGGGTAACGGTGCGGTAAAAGTTCAATAATCTCTTCAATCTGCAGAGTATGAGTTTTAGTAGTCAAAATACTCTTCCTGTCCTAAAAATTCTGATAGCATCAATAACACGGCCTGCAACGATCTGTCGATCGTCCGCAGGCCGCAAATCATGTTCTGTACGCTTAGCTTTAGCTTTCCCTGCTAGCATATTGTAATTATGAAAGCTAGGCAGGGTAGTGCGATCGCTTAGTGTTCACCGACCTTGCGCTCGATGGCTTTTAAGCGTTTGCTTATTTCATCTATCTTCAGCACCAGAGCTGCAGTTTTGCGCCAAGTTTTGTTGGGCTGTAACGGAATGCCGGAAGAGTATACTCCAGGTTCAGTGATAGGGCGCATCACCATTCCCATCCCTGTGACGGTAACTTTATCACAAATTTCCATGTGGCCATTAATCACGCTGGCCCCACCAATCATGCAGTAGCAGCCAATTTTAAGGCTGCCCGCCATGATGACGCCACCCGCAACCGCGGTATTGTCACCAATCACGACGTTGTGTGCAATCTGGCACTGGTTATCTATGATAACACCATTCCCGATTTTGGTGTTATCAAGCGCACCGCGATCGATCGTCGTACAGGCACCAATTTCGACGTGATCGCCAATGATCACGGTGCCAAGCTGCGGGATCTTCACCCAATTGCCGCGGTCATTAGCGTAACCGAAGCCATCAGCGCCGATCACTGTGCCTGACTGGATCAGACAGTCTCTACCGATCCGCACTTCATGATAGACAGAGACGTTGGCCCACAGGCGGCTACCTGCGCCAATTTGTGTTTTTTTACCGATGAAGCAGCCCGGGCCGATAACCACGTTATCACCGAGTACCACATCAGATTCAATCACCGAGTTAGCGCCAATCGAGACGTTGTTCCCCAATTTTGCGTTTGCATCAATCACGGCACTTGGGGCAATGTTTTGGGCTGGCTGCGGCGTGGTATCCAGCAGTTGCGCCATACGGGCGTAGGTCAGATACGGGTTTTTAACCACCAGCGCTGCACCAGGGAAAAATTCACGGTCTGCTTCAGATAGGACCACAGCGGAGGCCTGACAGGCTGCGAGCTGCTCACGGTAACGGCCGTTTGAGAGAAACGTGATCTGACCGGTTTGGGCGGATTGCATAGAAGCAATGCCGGAGATGGCGATATCGCCATCTCCGTGCAATTCTGCATCCAACTGCTGAGCTAAATCAACCAGTCGAATTGAAAGCATGGCTTATTTAACCTGTTTCAGAACATCAGCAGTGATGTCTTTAGATTTAGCAGCATAAGCAACCGCGTTCTGATCGATAACAACGTCGTAATCTTCGTTATCAGCAACTTTCTGCAAGGCATCCTGGATACGGCTCAGGATTTTATTACGCTCTTCCATCTGACGGCGGCGGTTGTCCTGTTCGAAAGTCTGAGCTTTCGTAGAGAAAGCCTCACGCTGTGCCATCACGTCTTTTTCCATCTTGCTGCGTTCGCTCGGCTTCATGGTAGAGCCGTCACGCTGCAGACGCTGCATTTTGGCTTGCAGATCGAGTTCCATGCCGTGCAACTCAGTTGCACGGCCTTTAAACTCGTTTTCCAACTGTTTCGCAACGGTCGCACGCGCTGGTAACTGTTGGAAAATGCTGGAAACGTTCACCACTGCAATTTTATCAGCAGCCTGAGCACCGGCGGAAACCGCCAGAGCAATACCCAGACCTGCAGCACACAACAACTTTTTCACTATAAAACTCCTTACCATCAACGTTTGTGTCACGGACACATGTGTTGCGCTATATCGTGGCCCGCGTACGGGCTAGGATTAAACAGCGCGATACTCTCTTGCTGCTCTTCCGTGCCAAGGCGAATTACCAAGTATTACCAATGTTAAACTGGAACTGTTCGGCCTTATCTCCGTCATACTTTTTGAACGGCTGAGCGTATGAGAACACCAGCGGTCCCAGCGGCGACATCCATTGCAGTGCTAGACCGGCTGACATACCGATGTTGCTTGGATCGCTATAGTCAGGGATACCTGCTGCACGTGTTTCGGCAGTGTTTTCCCATTTGGTATCCCATACGGTACCCGCATCAACAAACAGCGAGGTACGGACTGAGTTAGCATATTTCTCACTCAGGAACGGCGTTGGTGTAATCAGCTCGGCGCTGACGACAGCCATCGCGTTACCGCCGATAGCATCATCGGAATTACATACCGGGCTGCTGCCAGAACAATCGAAAGAACCGTTATTCAGATAAGCTGCTTTCGGACCGATGTTGTTAGAACGGAACCCACGCACGGAGCTGGAACCACCGGCGTAGAAGTTCTCGTAGAACGGCATCTCTTTCCCGCTCAGACCATTGCCATCGCCTACACGACCACGTCCCAACAGCACCCAAGTACGATCCTGATTCAGCGGCAGATACTGTTGCGTATCCAGCGTGGCCTTGTAGAAGGTATTATCAGAACCCGGAATGGTCACTTTACCATTCAGGTTAGTACGGTTACCTGACGTTGGGAAGAATCCGCGGTCAAGGGTGTTGTACGTCCAGCGGTAGTTGAAGGTGAAGTCATCCGCCGAGTAATCTTCATCGCCGCTCAGCGATGGATTTTGCCTGACTGAGCGCAGATAACGCCACATGGCGATCTGCGGCTGCATGTTGGAGAGGCTGTTATGCACATAGCCTAGACCCACACGCAGGGTGTTATTTTCATTTACCGGGAAGCCCAGCGTGCCGTCTACACCGTAACTCTTGTTGGTATAGTCAGACAGATCGGCATCATCCGCTTTAAAGTCGTTATAGAAAACACGACCGCCCATGCTGACACCGTCAACCGTGAAGTAATGGTCGGTCAGTGAGAATTCAGCGTAGGTCTGGTAGTCATTCTTGGTTCCGCTGATGCCAACGGTATTACCGGTGCCGAGCCAGTTATCTTGGGTTACGCCAACCTGGAAGCTGACGCCGCTCTCGGTGCCGTAACCGACGCCGAAGTTCAGAGTACCGGTGTTACGCTCTTTTATCTTGTAGACCACGTCAACCTGGTCCAGTGAACCCGGCACGCGCTGGGTTTCGGTATTAACGGTTTCGAAGTAGCCGAGGCGATTCAGACGCTTTTTACCCTGCTCAACCAGATCGCTGCCTAACCAAGCACCTTCCATCTGGCGCATTTCACGGCGCAGCACGGAATCTTTCGAGGTATCGTTGCCCTCGAAGCGCACTTCACGCACGTAATAACGGTTACCGACATCCACGTTGATACGCAGTTTAACGGTCTTGTTCGCGTCATTGATTTCAGGCTGCGTCTGTACGCGCGGATACGCGTAGCCATAACGGCCCAGCAGCTTCTTGATATCCTCTTCAATGCGCGTCACTTTCGAGCCGTTGTAAAGTTCACCAGGGGTGATTTTGCTCAGCGTTTCGATTTCGGCAGAGTGTCCCGCTAGGTTACCACTGATAGTGACACCTGAAAGCTTGTACTGATCGCCTTCGTTGATGTTAACCGTGATGTAGATACCCTTTTTGTCTGGCGTCAGGCTGACCTGCGTCGAATCAATGTTGAAACGGGCATAACCGCGGTCCAGATAAAAGCTGCGCAGGGTTTCAAGGTCACCGGCCAATTTTTGCTTCTGGTACTTACGGTCACCTACCACGTTCCACCATGGCACCTCATCACGCAGCTGGAAGCGGGAGATCAGTTCATTAGAGCTGTGCGCCTTGTTACCGACGATGTTGATCTGCTGGATCTTGGCAGAGACACCTTCGGTAAACATCAGTTTCAGGTCAACACGGTTACGCGGCAGCGGAGTGACGACGGCTTTTACGCTGGCGCTGTATTTACCCACGCTGTAGTAGAAGTCTTCCAAGCCTTTCTCAATGGAGGAGATTGTGGTGCGATCCAGTGCTTCACCCACGCGCACGCCAGAGGCTTCGAGGTTCTGCTTGAGCATATCCTCTTTTACCGCTTTGTTGCCAGAGAAAGTGATGCTGGCAATCGTTGGGCGTTCTTTCACCTGAAAGATCAGCGTGCCGCCATCGCGCAGGACCTGAACATCCTCAAAATTTCCGGTCGCAAACAGCGCGCGAATGGTGTTACTGAGATCTTCATCGGAGACAGTGTCCCCAACGCGGACGGGCATACTGAGCAATGCCGCACCGACGGCGACTCGCTGCAGGCCTTCGAAATGAATATCCTTCACTATCACTACGAATTCGTCTGCACCGTATACGGTAGCGCTGCTAAGCAGCAGCGACGCTATGAGCAACTTTTTCATCGCCATCGTGTTTATGCATTCTTCCTAACTGGTTCTCAAGAATAGTTTGCCTGCTGGCAGATATAGCCTTGATAAATCATTGAATAGCGCAAGCCCCATTAACAGCACCAGTACAATCGAGCCGATACGATAACTGAAGTCCTGAACTCGCTCGGACACCGGCCCTCCCTTGATCTTTTCGATCAGCAGGGACAGCAAATGACCACCATCTAACATCAGCAGTGGGAACAAATTGATAATCCCGAGGTTCACGCTAATCAGAGCGAGGAACATCAGGTAGTAAATCAAACCATATTCCGCTGACATCCCGGCTCCCTGCGCGATCGAAATCGGGCCGCTAAGATTGTTCAACTTCACATCACCGACAATCAGTTTGCCCAGCATGCTTACCGTAAGCTTCATCAGCTGCCAGGTTTTTGCACTGGCTTCACCGATCGCTGCAAACGGGCCATACTGGCGTACCGTTCTGTACTCATCTGGTAGAGGGACAATGCGCGGGATAACGCCGGCAAACCCTTCTGCTTTGTTACGAGGATTCACGTCCGGTGTCAGCGTCAAATCGACGGTGCTGCCTTGACGTTCTACCTCCAGCTTAATTTCTTTACCTAGACTGTCACGCACGGTGGCGACAAAACTTTGCCATTGGTCCAAAGGCTGACCATCGACTTTAACGATCCTTACGCCCGCTTGCAAACCTGCCTTGCTAGCAGCGGAGTTCTTCTGCACCTGCGCCAGCACTAACTCGATCTGTGGGCCGCGCGGCTGGATGCCGAGAGAAGCCACCGGATCCTGCTTGTCTGGCTCAAAGTGCCAGTTGCGCAGGTTCACGGTCTTATCACTGGTCTGCTCGCTGCCAAATGGGGCGACGGTAACGACGGTACTCTCGTCGCCAATTCTCGCCACCAGCGCCATGCGCACAGCATCCCAATCAGGCGTTTCGATACCGTCAACGGCTTTAAGTTCCGTTCCTGGCGCAATTTGAGCTTCTGCGGCGGGTGAACCGTTCACTATTTCGCCAACCACCGGGCGCACGCCAGGTACACCGATGATAAATACCAGCCAGTAAGAAAAGATAGCAAAGATAAAATTGGCGATCGGGCCAGCGCTGATAATCGCGGCACGTTGCAAAATGGTTTTATTGTTGAAGGCCTGATGGCGCAGTTCCTGCGGCACGCTTTCGACGCGCTCATCCAGCATCTTGACATAACCGCCGAGCGGGATCAGTGCGATAACATACTCGGTACCCTGTTTGTCAGTGCGCAGCCACAGCGATTTACCAAAGCCAATCGAAAAACGTTCGACTTTTACGCCACAGCGACGGGCCACCCAAAAGTGGCCGAACTCATGAACGGTGATTAAAATCCCCAGCGCAACAATAAATGCAGCAAAACTCCAGAGTACGCTCAGCATAGTGTTTCCCTACAGCGTCCCAAAGACCAGCAACAGCAGGCAGGCAAATACCGGTACCGCAGCGGTGAGGCTGTCAATACGGTCTAGAATGCCGCCATGCCCGGGGATCAGGCTCCCGCTATCTTTGATGCCCGCTTCACGCTTGAACATACTCTCGGTCAGGTCACCCAGAACAGAGGCCAGCGCGGAGACAATCGAGCAAATCAGCAGTGTTATAAGCGATACCTGAAGCGGAGCAAACACGCTGAACAGCCAGCAAATAAGTGCCGAGATTGCCAACCCGCCGAGGAAGCCTTCCCAGGTTTTGCCCGGTGAGACTTTCGGTGCAAGTTTGTGCTTACCGAACAGCTTGCCAAACACATACGCACCGGAATCCGCTCCCCATACGAGGACCATCACATACAACAGCCACCAAGCACCCGCAAAGTGGTCTTCTTGGTAGTGATACTGGCGCAGCGCCAGCATGCCCCAGAAGAACGGAACGATAGTCAGCAGACCGAATATCAGGCGAATGGCGCGTGAATGGCGCCAGAAAGTAGCAGAATTGGGATAAAACAGCACCAGCGCCAGCACGACGATCCACCAACCGAGGGAAACCCAGAGGGGGCCGCAGACCTGTGGCAGATGCACGGAGTGCTGATAGGCAGGCAGTGTGAACAGCATAAAGGCCAGCAGCAGTCCGCACAGCAGCGCCAGCCAGACGCGCTGTGAGCGCGCAGCAAAGCCTGCCAGCTGGCCCCATTCCCATGCTGCCAGCTGGCAGATCGCTAATATGGTGATGGCAAACCCTAACGGCGGCAGCAAGAACAGCGCTGCAATGACGATGGGAATCAGTATAAACGCGGTAATCAGGCGAGACTTTAACAAAGATTACCCCCAGTGCGCTTATGCGCCGCCAAACCGGCGCTCTCGTTGTGCAAACGCATTCAGTGCACCTTCAAAAACTTGTTCATCAAAATCAGGCCAAAGAGTATCGGTAAACCAAAACTCTGCATAGGCGACTTGCCACAGCAGGAAGTTACTAATTCGATGCTCTCCCCCGGTCCTTATTACCAGATCCACAGGCGCTAGTTCATTCAGGCATAGATGCGGTGCCAAGCTCTCTTCTTCGATCTGATCCGGTCGAAGAAGCCCTTCTTGGACCTGCTCTGCGATTTTTCTGACGCCATGGATAATATCCCAACGACCGCCATAATTTGCGGCTATGTTGAGCGTTAATCCATTATTTTGTTGAGTAAGTTCCTCAGCACGGCGAATACACTCCTGTAAGTGGGTGTTAAATCGACCGATATCGCCGATAATTTTCAACCGGACATTATGCTTGTGCAGACTTTTAACTTCGCTGTCGAGTGCCCAGACGAACAACTCCATCAGCGCTAAAACTTCCTGCTGTGGACGATTCCAGTTTTCGCTACTGAAGGCATAAAGCGTCAGCGCATCCAACTTATTGCTGACGGCAAAACTCACGGCGCGGCGCACGGATTTCACTCCCGCTTTATGGCCAGAAATACGCAGCTTGCCTTGGTTTTTAGCCCAGCGACCATTACCATCCATAATGATGGCCACATGGCGGGGACCGTTCCCCTGCTGGTCATCAGTTTTTAATTGATTTCCGGACGACATAACGCGTAACTATTTCCTTAATTCAGAAATACAACGGCTTCTGAAATATCTCACCCGCCCAGCACAAATGGACCGGGCGGATTCAAGTTTGAAGTGCAACGCTAAGCCGCCTGTCTTAGCTCTACAAAGACCACTGAAGGTTGCCGGAACCCAAGGCATTTCCGTGGCCTGCTATTCAGTGCTCCCTGGCACTTGCGGAGCTCGTCATCCGTCACTGCCGTCAGGTCAGTTCCTTTCGGGAT
>OFEI01000058.1_pt1 | contig 16922 bp, 12 predicted proteins | sample 1521041 | NCBI WGS metagenome assembly OFEI01 (sample SAMN05335687, study PRJEB24111) | insect metagenome | biome: ENVO:00009004; isolation source: gut from larvae fed green and black olives | host: Bactrocera oleae | place: Israel | collected 2011-11
TACCGACTGAAGGATAAGCTGAAAAGCGGTCAAATCCAGAAGAAAACGAAAGCAACAACGTTCGAGTAATTCAAAGGGGGGGTCAGTTTTACTTTGGCAGGGTGGGTCAGAATTCGATCGGTATTGACACTTAGGCATCCGAAGTCATCGCTTTTTCTCCATTCCACGCAGCCTTTCCGACGGTAATTCCATCGCCTGCGTTCCTGCCTGAGCGCCGGCAAAACGCAGGCGCTGCAGGCCTTAGATTTGCAGCTCTGGCAGAAGAAGCGGGAGTGGGTACAGTCAGGTGAAGCGCAGCAGTAGCGGCGCACACCCATAGCGCAGGTGCCGCAGGCGAGCATGCGCTCAACGGCGAGTTGGGTCCACTGGTTGACGCTGTCGCCATGTTTTTCGAGATAGCGGTTCCAGCCGTCATCGACGGTGAAAAGGAGTTTGGCGGGACGCGGGATATACATGGAGCTGAGTATAAAACGGAGCTCCAGTCATGCAAAGCACCGGAACGGCGAAGCCGTGACGCTCGCCCTTAAGGGCGCTACGTTCTTCGCTTACCCGAAGGATATCCGCAAAATGATGTACACCACCAATGCCATTGAGTCGCTGAACAGCGTGATCCGCCATGCTATCAAGAAGCATAAGGTGTTCCCGACGGTTTACACAGAATCATGTACAGGGTCCGCTCTGAGTGAGTTAAGCGGCTGCCCGCGAGGTCAGCCGATGGGCATCAGCTTTTACTGGTGCCTGAAATAATCGTCTTGATGATATTACTGGTTGAAATACCATCTTCGAAGTTCAGCACCCGCACATCACCGCCGTTAGCCCACACTTCTTTACTGCCCGCGATATCTTCCGGATTATAGTCACCGCCTTTGACCAGCAGGTCTGGCAGCACCTCAGCAATCACACGCTGTGGCGTATCCTCTTCAAAACCGATTACCCAGTCCACGGCTTCCAGCGCACCCAGCACGATCATACGATTGACCAACGGGTTAACTGGGCGCGTTTTGCCCTTCAGGCGACGGGTTGAAGCATCGCTGTTGACCGCCACAATCAGGCGATCCCCCAGCTTACGCGAATTGGCAAGATAGGAGACGTGGCCCGCGTGCAGAATGTCGAACACGCCGTTGGTCATCACCACTTTCTCGCCACGCTGGCGCGCCTTGGCGACTTCAGCAATCAGCCGTGCTTCATCCATCACGCCGAAGCCGTATTCAGGGCGCGCATGAATAGCATTCTCCAGCTCGACCGGGGAAACCGTAGAGGAACCCAATTTTCCGACCACCACGCCCGCAGAGGCATTGGCCAAGAAGCAGCTCTCTTCCAGCGTATTGCCTGCCGCCAGCGCGGCCGCCAGTACGCCAATCACCGTATCACCGGCACCGGTCACGTCGAACACTTCCTGCGCTTGGGTTGGCATATGGAACGGCTCTTTGCCCGGCTGCAGCAGCGTCATACCGTGCTCGGAACGGGTTACCAGCAGCGCCGACAGGGCGTGCTGCTGCATCAGTGTCGTACCGCGCTCCACAATATCCGCTTCGCTTTTACATTTGCCAACCACTGCTTCGAACTCGGAGAGGTTTGGTGTCAGCAGCGTTGCACCGTGATAGCGTGAGAAATTAGTCCCTTTCGGGTCGACCAGCACCGGTACGCCCGCTTCGCGCGCCAGCGCGATCATGGTTTCGACGCTGGCCAGCGCACCTTTGGCATAGTCAGACAGCACCAGCGCACCAATTTTTGGCAGTGCCTCACGGATGCGCTCGTGCATTGGCTCCGGGTTAACCCCGTCAAAGCCCTCTTCGAAATCGAGGCGGATCAGCTGCTGGCTGCGTGACAGCACCCGCAGTTTGGTAATGGTGGGATGCGTCGGCACCACCACAAAATCACACCGCACGTTCACCCCGGCCAGCGTTGCACTCAACGCCTGCGCGGCTTCATCAATCCCGGTCAGGCCCACCAGACGCGAGCCGGCACCGAGAGAGGCGATATTCATCGCCACGTTGGCCGCGCCTCCCGGGCGCTCCTCCACATGGTCCACTTTCACTACCGGCACCGGGGCTTCAGGGGAGATGCGACTGGTTGGGCCATGCCAGTAGCGATCCAGCATCACATCGCCAACCACCAGAACACCCGCGCGCGAAAAATCAAGCAGTGTGATTTTCATTCCAGACACTCCAGACTGCAGTTCAAACAGGAAAAATTATGCGCGCGATGATAGCACAGATTGCCGCTGACCATCATCACGTGCCGCACACCGACTCAGGCTCCCAGCGACTTCTGCCAGCTGGCATTGACCTGTGCCTTTTCCACGCTGAATGCTCTCTCTTCCACGTGCCCCGGCAGCTCCTGCAAAGCGAGATGGTGCAGCGCATCGCGCAGCGAAACGTAGGCCTGAGTCAGCGCCTCGGCCTCGGCCTGGGCTATCCTGTCGCCATTTGCTAGCAGTTCGAGGATGCGCACGTTATCGGACCAGCGCGTCAGCGTCGGATCCTGAGCGGCGTAGCGTAAGACCAGATACTGCGTAATGAATTCAATATCAGTGATACCGCCCTTATCCGCTTTCAGATCCCAGCGCCCTTTATGCTTGTGCCCGAGGTGAGCGCGCATCTTCTCGCGCATTTCCCGCACTTCGGTTTTCAGCCCGTCAGGCTCGCGCGGCAGCGAAAGAATGCCACGGCGGATCTGATTAAAGTGCTGGCTCAGCGCCCCGTCTCCAAACACAATGCGCGCCCGTACCAGCGCCTGATGCTCCCAGGTCCAGGCTTCATTACGCTGATAATCATCGAAGGCATCGAAGGTACTGACCAGCATCCCCGCCGCGCCGGATGGCCGCAGGCGCGCATCGACCTCATACAAAATGCCGGAGGAGGTGCGGGTGCTGAACAGGTGCATCACGCGCTGCGCCAGCCGCAGGTAAAACTGGTGCCCGTCGATGCTGCGCTCACCCAGCGTCACGGCATCCACCGGGCAGTCGTGCAGAAACACCAGATCGAGGTCGGAACTGTAGCCCAGCTCCCAGCCGCCCAACTTGCCATAGCCGACCACGGCGAAGCCGTGCTTGCTGTCGCTGGTCAGGTGCGACGGGCGACCATAACGCTGCACCATCATGTTCCACGCCTGCTGCACCACCGCTTCGATCATCGCTTCTGCCAGCCAGGTCAGATGGTCGCTGACCTTCATGACCGGCAGCGTTTTGGCGATATCGGCGGCGGCAATGCGCAGATGCTGCGCCTGTTTAAACTGGCGCAGCGCCTCCAACTGCTGCTCTTCGTCCTCTTCCGGGATGCGCAGCAGATACTGGCGCAGCTCGTCGCGGTAGGCATCGGTGGCGGTCGGCTGGTACAGCGTGACCGGGTCGAGCAGTTCATCAAGCAGCAGCGGGTGGCGCGCCAGCTGGTTGGCTACCATCGGCGAGGCGGCGCACAGGCGGATCAGATGTTTCAGCGCCCCGTCGAATTCGGTCAGCAGTTCGAGATAGGTCGAGCGGGTAACCACGCCAAGCAGCAGCGGGGTCAGGCGGCTGAGCGTGACCGGAGCATCGTCCCGCGGCACCACTTCACTTAGCAGGCGCGGAATCAGCTGATCCAGCGCTTGGCGGCCACGCGGGCCAATCGTGCGTTTATCCACATCTAGGCGGAATTCGGTGATTGTGCGCCAGAGCAGCTGGCGGGCGGCGCTGTCGAGATGCGGCACCAGCGGTTCCAGCTCGGCCTCTTCCAGCTGGTCCTGCCACAGCACGCCGTATTCACCGGCGTCGCGACTGTCGCCGTTGTCTGAGCTATCGTCGCCGATTAGATCGTTAAAGATGGCGCGCACCTGCGCCATATGGATATCAAGCTGGTCATGCAATGCCTGCCAGTCGCTGAAGCCCATTGCCCAAGCAAGACGGGCCCGACCCAACTCTGCCACTGGCAGCATCTGCGTTTGTTCGTCGTTGATGCTCTGCAACAGATTTTCGAGGCGACGTAGGAACAGATAGGCATCGCGCAGCAGGCTGACCTGCCCTTCCGGCAGCAGATGCAGATCGCCAATAGCGTGCAGCGTCGGCAATAAGGAACGCATTTGCAGCGATCGCTCGCGACTGCCGCGTATCAGTTGGAAGACCTGCACGATAAACTCGGTTTCGCGAATACCGCCAGCACCCAGCTTGATGTTATCGGTCAGACCACGCCGCCGTACTTCACGCGCGATCATGCTTTTCATATTACGCAGCGACTGGATCACGCTGAAATCGATGTAGCGGCGGAATACGAACGGGTGCAGCGTCTGGCGCAGCTCTTCGCTCCAGCGGTCATCGCTGTCGCCCATCAGGCGCGCTTTCACCATCGCGTAGCGTTCCCAGTCGCGACCCTGCTCCTGATAATAATCTTCCAGCGCGGCAAAGCTCAGCACCAGCGGGCCGCTGTCGCCGAACGGGCGCAGGCGCATATCCACACGGTACACAAAGCCATCAATGGTGGGTTGATCCAGCACCTTAATCAGGCGCTGCCCAAGACGGGTGAAGAACTGCGCATTATCCAGCTTGCGGCGGCCCCCTTGGGTGGCACCGTTTTCCGGCCAAGTGAAGATCAGGTCAATATCAGAGGAGAAATTAAGCTCGCCACCGCCCAGCTTGCCCATACCGAGGATCAGCAGCGGCTGTGGCTCCCCGACGGCATTAACCGGCGTGCCGAAATCGCGGCAGCAGGCGTGCCACAGCCAGTCGCGTGCGGCGACAATCAGCGTTTCCGCCAGCTCGCTCAGCTGGCGCAAACTTTCTTCTGTAGTGCTGGTGGCCGGAGTCTGCATCCAGGCGATGCGCGTCAGCATATGGCGGCGGAACAGGCGCAGCTCGCGCATCAGCGCATTTTCATCCTGTACCGAGGCAAGCTGCGTCTGTAACCACTGCGGATAGTGTTGCCATTCATCCGGCTGCGGCGGCTGCTGCTGGATCTGCTGCCACCAGTCGGGGCATTTTGCTAGGTTATCGCTGATAAAATCGCTAAATGCCAGAACCGCCTTTTGCTGTTCACTGGCACCGCTGAACATGGGATCGAGCAGTGCGCTCTGCCTGGTCAGTAACGATGGCAACATAATCACTCCCTTATAAAAAGCCGCACTCCAAAGGTTTTACACGCTGCCATTCTTCCAGAATGCCGCCTGATTCAGCGCCTGCTGGCGATGACTGTCCAGCCAGACTTCCTGCTGGCTGACAATCGCCTGCTGCTGCAGCTGCCAACTTTGCAGCCAGCTGTTGACCACCTCAGGGTCACATAGGCACCGGCCAGCAGATGGACGGCCAGCAGCTGGCGATGCAGGCGCGTCAGCTTGTCCTGATATTCGCCCGAATGGTTAACGTGAGCGAAGGTCTCTTTAAGGTCGGCGGCGATGCGCCCGAGCATGATATTGCTGAAGCGTTTAAAAGAGCCCTGCAGCTTGGCATCAGCCTTCTAATCGACGAACGCACACCAGTCTTCGGTAACAATCCAGTTAGTAAGCGCCAACTGAGTCCCCAACCAGACCGGACTGAAACAGAGCTTTTCGGCGCTGACGTTCTCTTCCATCAGCGCCTCTTCAAGCACGGTAAGTTTTTGGCGCAGATCGCTGCTGGCTTTGCGCGGAACCAGCGCGCCGTACAGAGAGAAAACCTGACGCAGCGTCTCCAGCCCATCTTTAATCTGCGGCAGTGCGCCGCTGACGCCGCGCAGCCACAGCTCTTCGTGATACTGCCACTGGCTGAGAGCCAGCAGTAACCCACTGCGCATCCCCTCTTCTACCGTTGCTTTCGGCTTGACCTTCGGCAGCGGAATCGGGCGCAGCGGATTGCCCTGCGCCAGCGCATAGCCGCGTGCAGCTTTACTCAGGCTGCCGAGGCGCAGGCCCTCCAGCATGGCTAGCTCGGCGGCAAAAGCCAGCAAATCGTTACGCTGCCCGCTTTTCAGCTCCAGTTCGATTTCTCTCAGCGGCTCGCTTAACGCTCCGGCACTGACTTCCCCGCAGTCGTAAGCCACTTCAATCTCGCTTCGCAGGTAAGTAACTTCCCATTTTTCGCGCACGAAATGGGTGCTGAACAGCGCGTTGAGGCGCTGTTGCAACGCGGCAACGTCGGTGCCCTGCTGCCAGACGTCGGCAGGCAGCAGGGCGATATTGAGCTCAGGCTGGCTGAGCGCCACATTGTATTCCGGCCGCTGATGCAGCCCGCCCACCGTCTGCCCGGCGGTTTTTAGCGTCATCTCGTAGCTGTCGCCAAACCCGCGGATGCGCAGGCCCATATCCCAGCGGCGCAGCTGGCTGTCGTCGGTTTCAAAGTAGATATTGGTGAGCTTCTGCCCCTCGCTGTGCTGATAAGGCCAGTTCGCCAGTTTATCGGCAATTTTTGACGCAGCTTCTGCAGCGGCGATGAACTTTAATTCGATTTCGATGGTCATATTGTCTTACTTTGCGTCGTTAACGGCACGGTAAACGGTTAAGGTAACCGATTATACCTGCTTTATGACGGGCATCTTAACCTGAAGAGTGATGTACAAGCGACAGGGCTGTCTCTTCTTTAGCTGCGCTTTCGCGTGCCCGCTCTCATGCTCTCTGAAACCAGGATAGTTCTCATTCAGTTTTCTGCGAGGCCGCCTCAGACTGTGCTTTTACTTTTTCCAGCACTTACGAATAAGAGTTTGAATGAATAAAACTCACCTTTATTGGACTGATTTTACTCACTTTTAGCGTTGCAACCTCGGTTTATACTGAAAAAACGCCACATTTCCGACGAGCTTCCTACCTAGGTCCGCAGCGGTCCTAGCAATGATTACCGCCTGATCCGCACCCTGAATGCCGGTGAAAGAAGTCACCCTGCTGCAGTCAAACGACAATAGCAAATATGGGCAAATCCGTGACAGCTAGGCGCGCACCACCTAGATCTCGCTGGCACAGCTGAGCGAGCAGCCAAGCCTGCGCACCCGCGTGCCGCAGCTGGTCAAAGACCTAACGGCCAAACTGGCCAATATCGACGGTAGTTGGAACGAACGCACCGCCGAGATGCAGAAAAAAGTCGCTGGCAGCGATGGGGCGATAAACAGCCTGAAAAAAGAGAATCAGCAGTTGAAAAACCTGCGGGTGGTGGCGAAAAAGAAAGTGGATGCCGGCCAACGTGCAGTTTGATGATAAACAGCTCACCATCCATTATGCAGTGATTTATGTACGGCGGCGGCGTAGCCGGTGTTGACCTGCTGTTGCCGCATATGATCCCGCGCAGGAAGAAAAGCGACCGCTGGATGAATTAATCCAACCGATGACAAATCAGGGTATCTCGGATGCTCTTTTTGTCGTGCCAGCAATTTATCATTTGTGCAACATGCATGTTATAGTGTTCCCATATTCAATGATAGGTTAATTCCGATTGTCCGCTTTGTGGAGACCCGCAGTGAAAACATACCTTGTCGGTGGTGCCGTACGCGATGGACTGCTAAATTTGCCGCTGAAAGACAAAGACTGGGTGGTGGTGGGAGCCTCTCCCCAGCAGATGTTGGATGCTGGCTACGAGCAGGTTGGCCGCGATTTTCCAGTATTTCTGCACCCTTCCAGCCACGAAGAGTATGCGCTGGCGCGCACCGAGCGTAAGTCCGGCAGCGGTTATACCGACTTCGTCTGCTATGCCGCGCCCGACGTCACGCTGGAACAGGATCTGACCCGACGCGATCTGACGATCAACGCCATTGCTCAGGACGCTGACGGAAACTATTACGACCTTTATAGCGGGCGGGAAGACCTTAAGCAGCGCCTGCTGCGCCATGTTTCGGCTGCATTCAACGAAGATCCGCTGCGCGTACTACGCGTGGCGCGCTTTGCGGCACGTTTTGCCCACCTCAATTTCCGCGTCGCTGACGAAACCATGGAGCTGATGCGCGCCATGGCGGCAGGCGGCGAGCTCGTGCATCTGACGGCGGAACGCGTGTGGAAAGAGACGGAGAGCGCCCTGCTCACCCGCAACCCGCAGGTCTATTTCCAAGTACTGCGCGACTGCGGCGCGCTGGCGGTGCTGTTCCCCGAGCTGGATAATCTGTATGGCGTGCCAGCCCCGGCTAAATGGCACCCGGAGATCGACACCGGGGTGCATGCGCTAATGACGCTGGCGATGGCCGCCCAGCTCAGCCCGGAGCTGGATATTCGCTTCGCCACGCTGTTTCACGACGTCGGCAAGGGCCTAACACCGCCGGGAAAATGGCCCAGCCACCACGGGCATGGCCCGGCTGGCGTGCCGCTGGTTGCCGCGCTGTGCGAGCGCCTGCGCGTGCCGAATGCCGTGCGCGATCTCGCCCTGATAGTCACTGAATTCCATGACTTGGTGCACACCGTACAAAATCAGTCAGCCGCTACGCTGATTGCCATGTTTGACCGCGTGGATGCTTGGCGTAAGCCGCAGCGAGTTGGGCAGATTGCTATCACCAGTGAAGCCGATGCGCGCGGGCGTACCGGTTTTGAAAGCAATCCTTATCCCCAGGGCGACTACATGCGCACCGCCTGGCGGGTGGCACAAAGCGTGTCGACAAAAGAGGTAGTTGAGGCAGGATTCAAGGGCAGCGAAGTGAGAAAAGAGCTAACGCGGCGTCGAATGGTCGCGCTAGAAGAGTGGAAGTCGTCGTAACCTCCTAACGGGCCGATAGAAACAAAAGATCGGCCCCGCCTACGAGTAGTTCTAAAGCACAAACACTGCGTAAAGCGCTGTCGCGATAATAAAGCGGTAGATAGCGAATGGGATAAACGAGATACGTTTGATAATGTGCAGGAAGGTCTTGATCGCGATCAGCGCGACAATAAAGGCAGTAACAAAACCGACGGCGAACATCGGAAAGTCGGTCATGGTCAGAAAGCCCATGCTCTTATAGAGATCCAGCGCGGTAGCGCCCATCATCATCGGCACGGCCAGCAAGAAAGAGAACTCAGAAGCCGCATAGCGGGTCACGCCCGTTAGAATCCCGCCGGAAATGGTCGCACCGGAGCGTGAGAAGCCCGGCCACAGCGCCAGACACTGGAAGCAGCCAATCACGAATGCTTGACGATAGGTAATATCATCCACGCCCACGGCTTTTGGCTGCTTCGGCTTTAGCAGCTCAGCAGCGATCAGCAGCACGCCACCGACCACCAGCGCACCCATCACGTTAACCGGGTTAAACAGCGTTTTGATCTGGTCGTGCAGCAGCAGACCAATCACGACCGCCGGAACCATACCAAACAGAATATGAATCAGCGTCAGTTTGCCGGTACCGGTGCCGGTGCCTTCATGCGGCCCTTTGCCGAAGTGAATACCGATCAGGCCAAACAGACGGCGCCAGAACATCACCACCACAGCCAAAATTGAGCCAAGCTGGATAACCACTTCGAAAGTCTCTGCTTTCTCACCTTCAAAACCTAACAGATGACCGACAATGATCATGTGCCCGGTGGAGGAAACAGGAAGGAACTCCGTCAACCCTTCAACAATGCCGAGTATTGCCGCCACCCATAGCTGATGAATATCTGCCATCAAATTCTACCTCTAACCAAGTTAAAACCATTAAAAAGGCGGTCGCTTTGCGCTACCGCACAAATTGTGCCCAGACTGAATTAGGTCAACCTTAAGAGAGACCATAATGTGGTTTGGTTTCATTATCATGGCAATGATATTGCGTTTATTTCGGATTAGTCCCGCGTTCGATGATCACCCCGACTTCATGAGCCTGAGCGATTGCTCCCGGTTTGCTGACCTTAATCCGCACCCACGGCAAGGCGAATCGAGCCAGCAACAGCGTGGCAATCTCCTCCGCGACGCGTTCAACCAGCGCGAATTTGCCGTTCGCAACGTGATCGATAATCACCTGTAAGACGTCGGCATAGTTCAGAGAGTCGTTGACATCATCGCTGGCCGCGGCTTTGCGGTTGTCCCACGCCATTTCGACATCGAACACCAGCTTCTGCTGAATCGTCTGCTCCCAGTCGTAAACACCAATGGTAGTGATGACGGATAGTTGATCAATAAATATGATATCCATGATACGGCTCTCTCTTTTTACGGTTACCGGATACCATTCCCGGCGGTTTATGCGTATTATCCACGGATGCAGACTTTAAGACGACCCCAACAAGACGGAATGGTGTTATGAGTGTATTCGCGCTTGGTATGATTATTTTCGCGTATCTGTGTGGCTCCATCTCCAGTGCGATTCTGGTTTGCCGGCTGTTTGGATTACCGGCCCCCCGCCACCACGGTTCGCGCAACCTTGGCACCACTAACGTATTGCGCATCGGTGGTAGAGGTGCGGCAGCGATGGTGCTGGTGTTTGATATTCTTAAAGGCATGCTGCCGGTCTGGCTGGCGTATCACTTCGGCGTGACCCCGCTCTACCTTGGCCTGACTGCAATTGCGGCCTGTCTTGGTCATATCTACCCGGTATTCTTTAAGTTCAAAGGCGGTAAAGGCGTCGCCACTGCCTTTGGTGCTATCGCGCCTATCGGCTGGGATTTAACGGGATTGATGACCGGGACTTGGCTGCTGACGGTGCTGCTGAGCAGCTACTCTTCGCTGGGGGCGATTATCAGCGCGCTGATCGCGCCGTTCTACGTCTGGTGGTTTAAACCGCAGTTTACCTTTCCGGTCGCCATGCTCTCCTGCCTGATCCTGCTGCGTCATCATGACAATATTCAGCGGCTGTGGCGCAGCCAAGAAACGAAGATCTGGAAAAAGAAGAGAAAGGATCCGTAAAGATACGGGCGAGGCCTGTCTCACCCCGACAAAATAACGGTGAATTTGCCTAGGGGTCAGGCATGCCTGACCCACAACAGGCGGGCAGTTAAATGGCAGGTAACTCTGCCAGCGGCCAGCGCGGGCGCACCGTGATACTCAGCTCCGCATGCGTACCTCCTTTCATCCGCACCATCCCTACATAGGCAATCATCGCGCCGTTATCGGTACAAAATTCCGGGCGCGCATAAAACACTTCGCCGCCCCGCTTCTGCATCATTTCTGCCAGCTTGCTGCGCAGCGTGCGGTTAGCACTGACCCCCCCGGCAATCACCAGACGCTTGAAACCACTCTGATCGAGCGCACGACGGCATTTAATCGCCAGCGTATCGACGACGGCATCTTCAAAAGCGCGCGCGATGTCAGCACGAGTCTGATCGCTGCTGTCATTATCACGAATGGTATTTGCCGCGAAGGTTTTCAGGCCTGCGAAGCTGAAATCCAGCCCTAGGCGATCGGTCATCGGGCGCGGGAAGGCAAAGCGCTTTTCCACCCCCTGCTGCGCCATTTTCGACAGCATTGGGCCCCCGGGATAGTCCAGCCCCAGCAGCTTGGCTGTTTTATCAAAGGCTTCGCCCGCCGCATCATCAATGGATTCGCCCAACAGGGTGTATTCACCGATGCCCGTGACGCTAATCAGCTGCGTATGGCCGCCGGAAACCAGCAGCGCGACAAACGGAAACTCGGGCGGGTTATCTTCCAGCATCGGGGCCAATAGGTGCCCTTCCATATGGTGCACGGCAATCGCCGGGACATCCCAAGCAAACGCTAGCGAGCGACCAATGGTGGCGCCAACCAGCAGCGCACCGACTAGGCCCGGACCGGCAGTATAGGCCACCGCATCGATATCCTGCGTCTGCAGTCCGGCCTCTTTCAGCGCGGCCTGGATCAGCGACACCGTTTTACGCACGTGATCGCGCGAAGCCAGTTCGGGTACCACACCACCGTAGTCGGCATGGAGCTTTATTTGGCTATAAAGTTGATTAGCGAGCAAACCGACCGTATCATCATAAATGGCAATACCGGTTTCATCGCAGGATGTTTCAATTCCAAGAACACGCATGGCTTTTTCACCTCATTCTTGCAGCGAGCAGTGTAGCATGACGGCGCTTTGCCGGGCGGCAATTTTAGCGACTCAGCGGTTATGCCTTGAACAATAAAGTGTTTTTTTTCCACTAGGGACGTTGGATTCGTGTATGATGAGGCCCCCTGAAAAAAACCGGCAGCCGCACCGGCGCATCTGTTGGTTACATTAAGCTATGGTGCTTTACAACGCAGCCTGTGTTGGAGTAAAGTTCCGCACCATTTTGAAATGAGCTGGCACCGATGTCAGCAGCAAAACCGAATTTATCGAGGTGAGAGTTACATGCCGGTAATTAAAGTACGTGAAAACGAGCCATTCGACGTAGCACTGCGTCGCTTCAAGCGTTCTTGTGAGAAAGCAGGCGTTCTGGCTGAAGTTCGTCGTCGTGAGTTTTATGAAAAACCTACTACCGAACGTAAGCGAGCTAAAGCGTCTGCAGTAAAACGCCACTCTAAGAAACTGGCTCGCGAAAACGCACGCCGCACTCGTCTGTACTAGTAACCTGAGGGCTTGCCCTCTCGTTATACAGACCAGTTAATAGTTATCAGGCCGTGCTTCCGAAAGGAATGCGCGGCCTGTTGTCGTTTGTGAGCTGATCAACTGGGGCTTATGGCAGGAAGAATTCCGCGCTTATTTATCAATGATTTACTCGCACACACGGACATCGTGGATCTTATTGATGCCCGAGTGAAACTGAAAAAGCAGGGTAAAAACCATCACGCGTGCTGCCCTTTCCATAAGGAGAAAACCCCCTCCTTCACGGTAAACAGCGAGAAACAGTTTTATCACTGTTTCGGCTGCGGCGCGCACGGTAATGCCGTCGACTTCCTGATGAATTACGATCGTCTGGAATTTATCGAAAGCATCGAAGAACTGGCGACCCTGTATGGTCTGGAAGTGCCGTATGAAAGCGGTAACTGTCCCAGCCAACTTGAGCGTCACCAGCGTCAAAGTCTCTATCAGTTAATGACTGGTCTGCGCGATTTCTATCAGCAGGCGCTGGCTCAAAGCCAGTCGGCAGGCGCGCGTAAATATCTGGCGCAGCGCGGGCTGAGCGAAGAGGTCATTAAGCATTTTTCTATCGGTTTCGCCCCTGCGGGCTGGGACAACGCGCTTAAACGCTTTGGTCGTAATCCTGATGACCGCCAGTCGCTGATCGACGCCGGTATGCTGGTCACCAATAACCAGGGCCGCAGCTACGATCGCTTCCGTGAGCGCGTGATGTTTCCTATCCACGATAAGCGTGGACGGGTGATTGGCTTTGGTGGCCGGGTACTCGGCAACGGAATGCCGAAATATCTCAACTCGCCGGAAACCGATATTTTCCATAAAGGCCGCCAGCTGTATGGCCTGTATGAAGCACAAAGAAATTATCCTGAACCGCCCAAGCTGCTGGTGGTTGAAGGGTATATGGATGTAGTGGCGCTGGCACAGTTTGGCGTGGATTACGCCGTGGCCTCGCTGGGGACCTCTACCACAGCTGAGCATATTCAGCTGCTGTTCCGCGCCACCAATACCGTCATTTGCTGTTACGACGGTGACCGTGCAGGCCGCGAGGCAGCTTGGCGCGCGCTGGAAACCGCATTACCTTACATGAATGACGGTCATCAGCTACGCTTTATGTTCCTGCCTGACGGCGAAGACCCGGATACGCTAGTACGTAAAGAGGGTAAAGAGGCTTTCGAAGCGCGGATGGAGCAGGCAATACCGCTCTCCGGGTTTCTGTTCGATACGCTGATGCCGCAGGTCGATTTGCGTTCGCCAGATGGCCGCGCGCAGCTCAGCACGCTGGCACTGCCGCTAATTAGTCAGGTTCCGGGCGAGACGTTACGTATTTACCTGCGTCAGGAGCTGGGCAACAAGCTAGGGATCCTCGACGATAGCCAGCTTGAGAAGCTGCTGCCAAAGCAAGCGGAAAATGCGAAACCGGCACCGCCGCTCCAGCTAAAACGCACAACCATGCGTATACTTATTGGGCTGCTAATCCAGAACCCGCAGCTGGCGACAATGGTGCCCTCGCTCGATGGGCTGGAGCAGTCAGATTTGCCCGGTTTTCCACTGTTCGTTGAGTTGGTGAGCATTTGCGTTGCTCAACCTAGCCTGACGACCGGACAGCTACTAGAGTTATACCGCGGCACAAAATTTAGCCAGAGCCTTGAAACCTTGGCAACATGGAACCACATGATAGTAGATGACGAAGTGGACACCATGTTTAAGGACGCGCTAGGCAGTATGTACGATGACGCGCTGGAGCGTCGGCTGGAAGAGCTGATCGCCCGGGACCGCACGCACGCACTGAGCGCAGAAGAGCGCCGCGAGTTCTGGACGCTAAGCCAAGCTCTGAAAAAACAGTAATACCGGACTGACTAAAAGAGAGGGTCAGCCCCTACAAAAAATTTGAAACGTTGTAGACACTTACAACGTTTAAATCACAGAACTTAGAAGCATTATCAGCGCAGTCAGTTCAGGTGAGGCCAGTGCGCAGAAACCGCAGCGTACTGTAGTACGTGAGGATTTCGAGCACTGCCCAATCCTGAAATGGCAAACAAGATAGCTTCGGACAGAACAAAAGCGGCTTAAGTGCCGAATTCGAGTCAGGTAGACCCTGACAGCCGCCATGACGGGCAGCGGCAATAATCCAAACGCCCTCACTGTTATTGTTGGCATCTTAAGCTGACCCGACACCAATCTAATTTAACAGAAGTGTGGATACCGTCTTATGGAGCAAAACCCGCAGTCACAGCTGAAGCTACTTGTCACCCGTGGTAAGGAGCAAGGCTATCTGACCTATGCCGAGGTCAATGACCATCTGCCGGAAGATATTGTCGACTCCGATCAGATTGAAGACATCATCCAGATGATTAACGACATGGGCATCCAGGTAGTGGAAGAAGCGCCTGATGCCGATGATCTGATGCTGAATGAAAACAACAACGATACGGACGAAGATGCTGCTGAAGCGGCTGCTCAGGTGCTATCCAGCGTAGAGTCGGAAATCGGGCGTACTACCGACCCGGTGCGTATGTACATGCGTGAAATGGGTACCGTTGAACTGTTGACTCGCGAAGGCGAAATCGATATCGCGAAGCGCATCGAAGACGGTATCAACCAGGTACAGTGCTCGGTTGCTGAATATCCTGAAGCCATTACCTACCTGCTTGAGCAGTACGATCGCGTTGAAGCGGGCGAAGCGCGCTTGTCAGACCTGATCACCGGTTTTGTTGATCCAAACTCGCAGGAAGACATCGCACCGACGGTGACCCATGTCGGTTCCGAACTATCTGAAGCCAAGCGTGACAACGAAGAAGAAGACGAAGAAGATGACGACAGCGCGGACGATGACAACAGCATCGACCCGGAGCTAGCGCGTGAAAAATTCAACGAGCTGCGCGTACAGTACGAAAAAGCTCATACTGTCATTAAAGCGAAAAGTCGCAGCCACGTTGATGCCATCGCTGAAATCCAGAATCTCTCTCACGTCTTTAAGCAGTTCCGCCTAGTGCCGAAACAGTTCGACTTCCTAGTAAACAGCATGCGCGTGATGATGGACCGCGTACGTATTCAGGAACGCCTGATTATGAAGCTGTGCGTTGAACTGTGTAAAATGCCGAAGAAGAACTTCATTACCCTGTTCACCGGCAATGAAACCAGCGAAACCTGGTTCAAAGCCGCGCTGGCGATGAACAGACCGTGGTCAGAAAAGCTGAACGACATGTCAGACGATGTGCATCGTGGCCTGCAGAAACTGCAGCAGATTGAGCAAGAAACCGGCCTAACCATTGAGCAGGTGAAGGATATCAACCGTCGTATGTCCATCGGTGAAGCGAAAGCGCGCCGTGCGAAGAAAGAGATGGTTGAAGCAAACTTACGTCTGGTTATCTCTATCGCCAAGAAATACACCAACCGTGGTCTGCAGTTCCTTGATCTGATTCAGGAAGGCAATATCGGCCTGATGAAAGCGGTAGATAAGTTTGAATACCGTCGTGGTTATAAGTTCTCGACGTATGCTACATGGTGGATTCGTCAGGCAATCACCCGTTCTATCGCCGACCAAGCGCGTACCATCCGTATTCCGGTGCATATGATTGAGACGATCAACAAGCTCAACCGTATTTCGCGCCAGATGCTGCAGGAGATGGGTCGCGAACCAACGCCGGAAGAGCTGGCTGAGCGCATGTTGATGCCGGAAGATAAAATCCGCAAGGTGCTGAAAATTGCCAAAGAGCCTATCTCCATGGAGACGCCAATTGGTGATGATGAAGATTCACATCTGGGTGATTTTATCGAAGACACCACGCTGGAGCTGCCGCTGGACTCTGCCACCTCTGAGAGCCTGCGTTCTGCCACCCACGACGTGCTGGCAGGCCTGACCGCGCGTGAAGCGAAAGTGCTGCGCATGCGTTTCGGTATCGACATGAACACCGACCACACGCTGGAAGAAGTTGGCAAGCAGTTTGACGTGACGCGTGAGCGTATTCGTCAGATTGAAGCGAAGGCGCTGCGTAAACTGCGCCATCCAAGCCGCTCTGAAGTGCTGCGCAGCTTCCTTGACGATTAATCGACCGCCTGCGTAACAAGATGGCTCCTCACTGAGGGGCCATTACACAGATAATAATCAAACAAAAAACAAGCAGTTTTTGCGCCATCTCTAGCCTCCTTCTCCATTGCTTTTCAGCAGATAAAAGGCCACTTTTACATTGTCGTATGTAAGGCAGCCGCACTTTGAATACAACTCAAGTGGGGCTTTTCTCTATTCTGACCTTTACCAGAGGCTCAGGACAGAAAGATCCTGAGCACCCGTCGTGCAGTGTAACGCATCCGCTTTTAAATCAAAGTCTTCAGATTGCGGAAAGCGGAAATTAGTGCTCTGTCTGATTTTTATACAACGTCAATGTAATCAACGCCCCTGCTCGCGCAGCGCCTGATCGAGTGCAGCATAGGCCGCCGTCATCTCCTTCTGCGAAGCACGATTGAACGTAGCGCCCTTACAGGGCGAGCGTCACGGCTTCGCCGTTCCGGTGCTTTGCATGACTGGAGCTCCGCTTTATACTCAGCTCCATGTATATCCCGCGTCCCGCCAAACTCCTTTTCACCGTC
>OFEI01000059.1_pt1 | contig 16916 bp, 19 predicted proteins | sample 1521041 | NCBI WGS metagenome assembly OFEI01 (sample SAMN05335687, study PRJEB24111) | insect metagenome | biome: ENVO:00009004; isolation source: gut from larvae fed green and black olives | host: Bactrocera oleae | place: Israel | collected 2011-11
GTAAAACACTCATCTCCACTCTGGTCTCCAATGTCATCATTGGCAGTGCCTTAAAACTGCCATTTTTACCCTGGGTCGGTCAGATTTACATCGGCAGGTGGGCCAGTTTTACATCGGTAGCGACAATAAGCCGATGGTGCTCACTATCCTGCCGAATTTACACCACGTCCCAAGACTCTACCAATTGTCTGGATAATGCCGTTACGGAGAGGTTCTTCCGCAATCTGAAAGCAGAAATAGTTAACTACCGTCGTTATGAAACCTGAATGTGCCTAAATCCGTGTCCGGTTTTTGTTGATTATTACACAGCCTCGATGGCATACAGTTCACCGATGCGCCTTAGAGCTTCGGTGGTGATGTCGGTCAGCGTGCAGGCATGAACGTCGTGGATTTTTCTGCGCGTATGCGCCATGCAGGCCGCTCCAGTGATGCGCCCGTCTTCGTAATGTTGCTGCGGATGGACTCCCTTGCGGTCCGGTGAGTACGCGAACCACATCGCAGGCGGCAGTTGTGACCCCGCGTTGCGGTCGTCCCTCACGTACACCCACAGCCGAGTCGGCCGCGTGCTCCGTGAACTTCGCCGTGACGATGCGCGCCAGCAGGCCGGGGCCCGCGTAGCTGCGCTCTATGGGTTTTGACGGCATGGGGGCCTGAGCGATGTGGTCACAGCTGCAGCAGGCCAGCTTCGGCTGCCGTGTTTCGATAACCTTAAAGGTGCCGCTGATAAGCTCCAGCTGCTCCGATACGTCGCAGCCCAGCACGCTGAACTCGCCGCCGCATGCCGGGCGGGCGGTTTCTGCCGGCGACAGCGTGCGGGTTTCACGGGGAAGCGAGGCGGACAGCGGTTTGCGGGAAGACGACTGGCGCAGCGGCTGCGGGAGTGCCGGGTCATGCTGCTCGCCCAGCACCTCCGCCATCTCCTCCTGCAGGGCGCTGATGCGCTCTTCTGCCTCGCGTACCTTCGGAGCTTTTGCCGAACTGCATGCGCTGCAGCTTAGCGACCAGCGCCTTCAGGCGGTTTATTTCGCTGGCGTACGCCGCCACCCGTTGCGAGAGCAGGCGGTTATACTCCGCCATTTTGCGGATGGTGGTCTGCTACTCCTGCAGCAGTGCCCTGAGCCGGGCGTTTTCATCGGGGTATGAGGTATCCATGAACCCACTTTACAACAGGTTATATCCGCAGGCTAGGGCGTTCAGTCCGCTGCGGATGCCGCCAGTTAATGCCTTCCAGCAGCATCGACAGCTGCGCCGGCGTCAGGTGGACTTTACCGTCGTGGGTCACCGGCCACACGAAGCGACCCCGCTCCAGCCGTTTGAAGAACAGGCACAGGCCGTCCCGGTCCGCCCACAGCACCTTTGTCATGTCTCCCCGCCGCCCACGGAAGATGAACAACAGGCCATCCCGCAGCGTGTTCTGCACCTTCGCCGCCAGACCGTTGAAGCTGCAGCGCATGTCGGTGATGCCGGCGACCAGCCAGATACGCGCCCCTGCGGGAAAGTTAATCATGCCTCACCCTCCCTGAGTGCGCTAACCAGTGCGCGCAACAGCTCTGGCGTCAGCGGCCCGGTCAGGCTGAGGCTTCCGCCCGGTAGCGTCAGCCTGCAGCTGATGACCGGTGGAAGGTCTGCTGATACGGCCCCGGTCTGCCTAGGAAGCGGCGAAAGAGGCTCCACGGTGACCGGGATGAGTGTGGCTCTGCTGGCAGGATCCAGCAGCCCCTGACGATGCAGATTACGCCAGTTGAAAACTAGATTATCGTTAATGCCATGTTGCCGCGCCAGCTCTGCCACACAGGCCCCCGGCTCCCGACTCAGCTCCGTCATACGGATCCTGAACTCCAGAGGCCAGTCAGGACGGCGTTTTTTGACGGGAAGGTTTGTTTCGAGGTTGAAGGCGTAAAGCGCTTCCTCAAGGCGTTCCGGCGTATATCCTTCCGGCAGAGGCTAGTTAATCCCCGTCCGGCGAAAACGTTTAAACATTTTACGCGTGGCGTAAGTGCTGATGTTGAGTTTCTCAGCAATTTCACGGTATATCAGGGTGTCGTTAAATCGCAGGCTGAGTGCAGTGGTGATCCAGATTCTTCTAGAGTAAGGCGTATTTTTGTCCACGATAGTGTCCATGTTCGCGAAAGTGTCCATGGTAGGAAACACCGGCGAAAATAAAAGACGGTCTGGATGAGACGTTTACGATCGCCAAACTGTGAGGCATGTAAAGTTTCGGGATTATAGAGGGTGATTCCCCCGACGTGGACCTTCAGGGTTTGCTGATGCAGGCTGAGCTGTTCAATGCCGCTGAGATTGGCACTGATCACATACTCTTCGTGGGTGTGCAGCGGGAAAGCCGCATTGAAGGCGGAGGATTAACTCATCAGCCCGAGGTGTTCAACCAAAATACTCGAACCGATACCGATCAGTACCACGCCGCCGAAAATTTCTGCCCATTTGCCCAGCACCGGGCCAAGGAAGCGGCCGAGCAGGATACCGGCGGTCACCATAATCATGGTCGAGGTGCCAATCGCCAGCGCGGTAGTAACAATACTAACCTGCAGGAACGCCAAGCCAACGCCCACCGCCATCGCATCGAGACTGGTGGCGACTGCGGTACATGCCAGCAGCCAGAAACCGTGGCGGGTTGGCGCTTCTTCCAGCTCCTGTTCTTTTTTACGTAAGCCTTCAACGATCATACGGCTGCCTAAAATAAACAGCAGGCCGAATGCGATCCAATGGTCCCACACCATCACGTATTGACTGGCGGCAAGACCAATAGCCCAGCCAATCAGCGGCGTCAGCGCTTCAATCACGCCGAAAATCAGGCCTGTGCGCAGTGCTTCTTTCAGGGGCGGACGATGCAGGCTTACACCTTTGCCAATTGCCGCGGCGAAAGCGTCCATCGACATGCCAAAAGCCAGAATCAGGGTGGCATATAGGTTCATTGTAATTTATCCCAGTCTGAAGCAACGTGTGCGTTCCAAATCGTTAAAACATCAGCTTATGTCGGGAAAATAATCACAAGCCAGCCAAGTGAAACGCATCCTAGCACGAAAATGAATAGAAAAAAAGGAAGTAAAATCAGTGAGTTAAACATAGCCCTAGCTATGCTTTTTAACAGTAGCTATTTAAGATGGGGATTTTAAAGCGTAAACTGTAAAAGAATTAACATCTTACAAAAAGAGGTAATGCATCCAATTAGTAGAACATGTGCTTTTCGATGAATGAGCCGATAACTTTTTCGTGGACCTCGATGGAACGTGAAAAGCAAATCGTTTTGCGGGCCAAACGCTTAATGCGGGTGCGAAGTGTCAGGGTGTTACGCTCAATGCGTTGCGTAAAAATTTTGCCCATCAGGTGCTTCTCCTTCGGCACTTCTCTGGCATAGCTGCCCCAGTTGTCACTGGTTATCACGCGAATTCAGATAATAAGTGCAACGCTCGGTCATGTAGATGGAGGGACGGTTAGCTACCGATAAGCTATCCTGCTCTTCCGATTAAATTGGTCGCCGGTTAGGCGTCTGTAAGTCAACAGTCTCGCGGGAACTGCGCCGTAATCGCTCTGTAGATGGCTACCAGCCTGCGGTAGCGCAGAAGCTCAGCACCAGCCGCCGCAAGGCTGCCGGCAAACGCAGGATGCATGAGGATACGGTCTTCTTTGTTGAGGCAACGCTCAACTGGTTGTGGAGCCCTGAGCAAATCAGCGCCATTGGCGATATCATCGGCAGACCGGTTAGTCACGAATGGATTTACCAGCACGTAAGCGGCGATAAAGTCCAGGGCGAAAAGCTGTACAAGCTCCTCCGGCAGGGTAAACGCCGCTATCGCAAAGGTTATGGCAAGAAGCGAAGTCCGATACCTGACGCCGTATCTATCGAGCAGAGACCCGCCGTGGTTGATGAACGCAGCCGGGTTGGGGACTGGGAAGCTGACCTGGTTCTGGGTAAGCAAGGCACTGGAGCCATCGTTACGCTGGTCGGACGTAAAAGCCGTATTTATCTGACGAAGAAGGTTTTTTCTAAAGACTCTGTCGAAGTTGCCGCCGCTATTATCTCGATGCTGAGCGGCTATAAGGACGTCTGTCACACAATCACGTTCGACAACGGCAGGGAGTTTACCCGGCACAAGGAAGTCGCTGACGCGTTGGAAGCGGAAACCTACTTCGCTCATCCATATGCCTCGTGGCAGCGCGGGCTAAACGAGAACACCAATGGGTTGTTGAGGCAGTTTATCCTGAAAGGAACTGACCTGACGGCAGTGACGGATGACGAGCTCCGCAAGTACCAGGGAGCACTGAATAGCAGGCCACGGAAATGCCTTGGGTTCCGGCAACCTTCAGTGGTCTTTGTAGAGCTAAGACAGGCGGCTTAGCGTTGCACTTCGAACTTGAATCCGCCGCCTCTAATTTATCCGGGGTGATTCAGTAACACATAAGGCATTTATTTTCATCGTACGTTCCCTGTATCAAGTCGTGTCCGAGTCCTGAATTTCGACACTAGCGCCAGCAGATGGGCTTCGCCAGTTGCTTTATTGACCGCTTTATGAGATTGGAAAGCTTCTTGCGTTTTTTATGCGCGGTTGCACTGATGACCGCACTTATCCTGTGAGGCGTTTTCCATTACAATAGTCGCCATTTTTCGCGGCAGCAGCGCTCCTCAGAGCAGGGTATTGATTGAAAATGCTGCACCCGCAGCGCTGTAGTTAAAAGGATATCATTATGCGTACTGAGTATTGTGGACAGATCAACCTGTCATATGTAGGCCAGCAGGTGACACTGTGCGGTTGGGTTAATCGCCGTCGCGACCTAGGCAGCCTGATCTTTATTGATATGCGCGACCGTGAAGGTATTGTGCAGGTGTTCTTTGACCCGGACCGTCAGGAAGCTTTCAAGCTGAGTTCTGAGCTGCGTAACGAGTTCTGCATTCAGATAACCGGCACCGTGCGTGTGCGTGATGAGAAAAACAAAAACAGCGATATGGCGACCGGCGAGATCGAAGTGTTTGCTACCGACCTAACCATCCTTAACCGCTCCGAGCCGCTGCCGTTAGACTCCAACATGGCTAACAGCGAAGAAGCGCGTCTGAAATATCGCTACCTCGACCTGCGCCGCCCGGATATGGCTATCCGCCTGAAAGCGCGTGCCAAAATCACCAGCTTTGTGCGCCGCTTTATGGATGAGCACGGTTTCCTCGATATCGAAACCCCGATGCTGACCAAGGCAACGCCGGAAGGTGCCCGCGACTACCTAGTGCCAAGCCGCGTACATAAAGGCAAATTCTATGCGCTGCCACAGTCGCCACAGCTGTTCAAACAGCTGCTGATGATGTCCGGTTTTGACCGCTACTATCAGATCATCAAATGCTTCCGTGATGAAGATCTGCGCGCCGATCGCCAGCCAGAATTTACCCAGATCGATATAGAAACCTCGTTTATGACGGCGCCACAGGTGCGTGAGATCATGGAACGTCTGGTGCGCGATCTGTGGCTCGATGTGAAGTCTGTCGATCTCAGCGATTTCCCGCAGATGACCTTTGCAGAGGCGATGCGTCGTTACGGCTCTGATAAGCCGGACCTGCGTAACCCGATGGAGCTGGTGGACGTTGCTGACCTGCTGAAAGACGTGAAGTTTAAAGTCTTCTCCGGCCCGGCGAACGATGCTAAAGGGCGCGTTGCCGCACTGCGCATGCCGGGTGGTGCGCAGTTTAGCCGCAAGCAGATTGACGATTACGGTAAGTTTATTGAAATCTACGGTGCCCGTGGCCTAGCGTATATCAAGGTTAACGAGCGTGCTAAAGGCTTAGAAGGGATCACCGGCCCGGTGGCTAAGTTCCTAAGCGCGGAAATTGTTGAATCTATTCTGGCGCGCACTGCTGCTGCCGATGGCGATATGATCTTCTTCAGCGCTGACAGTGCCAAAGTGGTGGCCGATGCGCTGGGTGCGCTGCGCCTTAAGCTGGGACGTGACCTGAAAATCACCGACGAAGCCGCGTGGAAACCGCTGTGGGTGATCGACTTCCCGATGTTTGAAGACAATGGCGAAGGCGGCCTGACGGCGATGCACCACCCGTTCACCGCGCCTAAAGATATGTCACCAGCCGAGCTGAAGAGCGCGCCGGAAACGGCGATTGCCAATGCTTACGATATGGTGATTAACGGTTACGAAGTGGGCGGCGGTTCGGTGCGTATCCACAATGGCCAGATGCAGCAGACCGTATTCGGCATTCTGGGTATTGCCGAGCACGAGCAGCGCGAGAAGTTTGGCTTCCTGATGGATGCTCTGAAGTTCGGTACACCGCCGCACGCTGGTCTGGCCTTTGGCCTTGACCGCTTGGTGATGCTGCTGACCGGCACGGAAAACATTCGTGATGTTATCGCCTTCCCGAAAACTACCGCTGCGGCCTGTCTGATGACCGAAGCGCCAAGTTTCACTAACCCGGCTTCACTGGGTGAGTTGGGTATTGAGGTGATTAAGAAGGTCAAAGACCAGTCGTTAAAGAACGAATAATGGCCTTCAAGCATCCGGTATCAGTACTGGTAGTGGTTTACGCCGCCAATACGGGGCGGGTGCTGATGTTGCAGCGGCGCGATGATGTGGATTTCTGGCAGTCGGTCACCGGCAGCCAGGAAACATGGGAAAGCCCTGCACGTACCGCGCAGCGCGAAGTACTGGAAGAGACTGGAATTGATATTTGCGCGGAGCAGCTCACATTAGCGGACTGCCAGCGTCATATAAACTTCGAAATCTTTCCGCACTTCCTCCACCGCTATGCGCCGGGCATCACCCATAACCGGGAACACTGGTTTACCCTAGCGCTGACGGCGGAGTGCGACATAACGCTGAGCGAGCATCTGGCCTTTCAGTGGCTGGACGCCCCTGCTGCTGCCGCGCTTACCAAGTCTTGGAGTAACCGCCAAGCAATTAAAGAATTCGTCGTGTAAATTTGGTTTTATCTTTTGAACTTAGCCAAACGTTCAGGCGTTATCGGCACAGTGAGTTTGTTCACCGCCAGCGCACAGGAAGCGGAGCGTACTGCGGTACGTGAGCATTTTGCGCACTGCCGGGGGACAAAATCGCCAGCAAGATAGCCTGTCCGGTGCCAATTGGGAGACTAATAGGAAATGGCGGGACATAGTAAGTGGGCAAATACCAAGCACCGCAAGGCTGCTCAGGATTCCAAGCGCGTTAAAATCTTTACCAAAATCATCCGTGAGCTGGTGACGGCTGCCAAACTGGGCGGCGGTGATGCTAGCTCTAACCCGCGCCTGCGTGCGGCAATGGATAAAGCGCTGTCCAACAACATGACGCGTGACACCATGAACCGTGCGATTGCACGCGGCGTGGGCGGCGATGATGATTCCAACATGGAAACCATCATCTATGAAGGCTACGGCCCGGGCGGCACCGCCGTCATGATTGAGTGCCTGTCTGACAACCGTAACCGTACCGTGTCTGAAGTGCGTCATGCCTTCACTAAAACCGGCGGTAACCTAGGGACTGACGGCTCGGTTGCATATCTGTTTACCAAAAAAGGCGTGATCTCTTACGCACCTGGCCTAGATGAAAATACGGTGATGGATGCAGCGCTGGAAGCCGGTGCTGATGACGTGGTGACCTATGATGATGGCGCGATTGACGTGTTCACCCCTTGGGAAAACATGGGCGCGGTGAAGGGTGTTCTGGAAGCGGCAGGTCTGCCAGCGGAAAGCGCTGAAGTCAACATGATCCCATCGACTAAAGCAGATATGGATGCGGAAAGCGCGCTAAAACTGCTGCGTCTGATCGACATGCTGGAAGATTGTGACGACGTTCAGGAAGTTTACCATAACGGTAAAATTTCTGACGAGGTGGCGGAAACGCTTTGATAGCTGCTCCATCGCTCCGCAGGAGCGCGTAATGGCGATCATCCTTGGTATTGACCCTGGTTCGCGCATTACCGGCTACGGTGTGATCCGCCAGGTTGGGCGGCAGTTAACCTATCTGGGCAGCGGCTGTATCCGCACCAGCGTGGCCGACTTACCCACCCGTCTGAAGCTGATCTACGCGGGCATCAGCGAAATTATCACGCAGTTCCAGCCAAAATATTTTGCTATCGAGCAGGTGTTTATGGCGAAGAACGCGGACTCGGCGCTGAAGCTCGGTCAGGCGCGCGGTGCGGCCATCGTCGCGGCGGTTAATCAGGATCTGCCAGTGTTCGAATACGCAGCGCGTCAGGTCAAGCTGACCGTGGCGGGAACGGGCGGTGCGGAAAAGAGCCAAGTGCAGCACATGGTGCGCACCTTGCTCAAACTTCCTGCTAACCCGCAGGCGGATGCGGCCGATGCGCTGGCCATTGCTATCACCCACTGTCATCTGAGCCAGAACGTCACGCGTATTTACGAAGGGAAACTGACCCTTGCATGCGGCCACCTGATTTAGCTTCCACCCCGAAATTCCCAGCAGGCTGGATATTCATCCATCCTTTTTTATGCTATAAACTCCCCACTTATGGTTATCTGAAGAAAGCGAATGTGATAGGTCGTCTGAGAGGCATTATCCTGGAAAAGCAGCCGCCCGTGGTGTTAATTGAGGCCAACGGCGTGGGTTATGAGGTGCAAATGCCGATGACCTGTTTTTATGAGCTTCCCGAACTCAATCAAGAAGCGATCATCTTTACCCAGTTCGTGGTGCGTGAAGATGCCCAGCTGCTGTTCGGCTTTAACAGTAAGCCCGAACGTGCGCTGTTTCGCGAGCTGGTGAAAGTGAATGGCGTTGGGCCGAAGCTGGCGCTAGCGATCCTCTCCGGTATGTCGGCACAGCAGTTTGTCACTGCCGTTGAGCGTGAAGAGATCGCCGTGCTGGTGAAACTGCCGGGCGTGGGCAAGAAAACCGCCGAGCGTCTAGTGGTCGAAATGAAAGACCGCTTTAAAGGCATGCACGGCGATCTGTTTGCCAGCGATGCACCGTTTACCCTGACTAGCGAAATGCCGGTGGAAACGGGTAACAATGCTGAAAGTGAAGCCGTTGCTGCGCTGGTAGCGCTGGGGTATAAACCGCCAGAGGCCAGCCGGATGATCAGTAGAGTGGGCAAACCTGATGTCGACTGTGAAACTTTAATTCGCGAAGCCCTGCGCGCAGCCATTTAGAGGTAAAGCATGATTGAAGCCGATCGCTTAGTCTCTGCCGGGGTTATTTCAGAGGAAGAGGTAATTGTCCGCGCGATTCGTCCGAAGATGCTGGACGAGTACGTCGGCCAGCCTGCGGTGCGCGAACAGATGGAAATCTTCATCAAAGCCGCCAAAATGCGCCGCGATGCACTCGACCATCTGCTGATCTTCGGTCCTCCGGGCCTCGGAAAAACCACGCTGGCCAATATTGTTGCCAATGAGATGGGGGTTAATCTGCGAACTACCTCCGGGCCGATTCTGGAGAAGGCGGGCGATCTGGCGGCAATGCTTACCAACCTTGAACCTCACGACGTGCTGTTTATCGATGAGATCCACCGCCTTTCGCCGGTAGTGGAAGAGGTACTGTATCCGGCGATGGAAGATTATCAGCTGGATATCATGATCGGTGAAGGGGCGGGTGCGCGCTCGATCAAACTTGACCTGCCGCCGTTTACGCTGATTGGCGCTACCACGCGCGCCGGCTCGCTCACCTCGCCGCTGCGCGACCGCTTTGGTATCGTGCAGCGTCTGGAGTTTTATCGAGTGGAAGATTTGCAGCATATCGTCGGGCGCAGCGCAGCCTGCCTCGGTTTGCCGCTGACCGATGATGGCGCGCGGGAGATCGCCCGCCGTGCGCGCGGTACCCCGCGTATCGCCAACCGCCTGCTCAGGCGCGTGCGTGACTTCGCGGAAGTGCGTGCCGCCGGGGAGATGAGTGGTGATATCGCCTCGAAAGCGCTGGATATGCTGAGCGTCGATACTGAAGGTTTCGACTATATGGACCGCAAACTGCTGCTGGCGATTATTGATAAGTTTATGGGTGGCCCGGTCGGGCTGGATAACTTGGCGGCGGCGATTGGCGAAGATCGCGAAACCATTGAGGATGTGCTGGAGCCATTTTTAATTCAGCATGGCTTTATTCAGCGCACGCCGCGCGGGCGTATTGCCACCGGGCATGCCTATAAGCATTTTGATATCTATCGCCCGACTTCTCCGTAGGGGCGAGGCATGCCTCGCCCGTTGCCTGCAACCCAGTCAGGTTAAACTGCCGGTTCCTTCACCATACTCAGCATAAACAACACAGCAGCACCCAGCACCACGGAAGGGCCAGTCGGTGTGTCATAAAACGCCGAGAAGGTCAGGCCTGCGGTGATGGCCAGCATGCCAATCACAATGGCAAGCAGAGCCATCTGTTCCGGGGAACGGGCAAAGCGGCGAGCGGTGGCGGCAGGAATAATCAGCAGGGAAGTGATGATCAGCGCCCCGACAAACTTCATTGCCACGCCAATGGTCAGCGCGGTGATTAGCATCAGAATCATTTTGGTACGCTGAATGTTCACCCCGTTCACCTGTGCCAGCTCCGGACTGATGGTTATCGACAGTAGCGCGCGCCACTGCCAGCCCAGCAGCAGCATCACCACCGCCACGCCCGTCGCAATCGTCCACAGATCCTGTGGCGTGACGGCCAGCAGGTCGCCAAACAGATAGGTCATCAAATCGACGCGCACGTCTGACATCAGGCTGACCACCATCATCCCCAGCGACAGCAAGCTGTGCGCCATAATCCCGAGCAAGGCATCAATTGCCAGATGCGGCCTGCGTTCCAGCCACACTAACACCAGCGACAGCAGCATCATCACCACGATCACCGCATAAAATGGGCTGACGTTGAGCAGCAGGCCAAATGCCACGCCGAGCAGGGAAGCGTGCGCCAAAGTGTCGCCAAAATAGGACATGTGGCGCCAAACCACAAACGACCCCAGCGGACCAGCCGCTAGCGCCAGTAAAATGCCAGCCAGCCAGCCGGGTAATAACAGCTCAATCATTGCGTCCGGTCCCTCTGCGTAAAACAATGCGTCCCTGAAGATCGTGACGATGATTGTGATAATGGCGATAAATGGCCAGCTGCTCGGCACCGCGTGGGCCAAACATCGAGATAAATTCCGGGTGTTGCGACACCGCTTCCGGCGTGCCGGAGCAGCAGATATGGTGATTGAGGCACAGCACCTCGTCGGTTTTCGCCATCACTAGGTGCAGATCGTGGGAAACCATCAGCACGCCGCAGTTCAGCTCGCGACGCAGCTGGTCGATAAGATCGTACAGTGCGACCTGACCGTTAACATCGACGCCCTGCGTCGGCTCATCCAGCACCAGCAGCTGTGGCTGATTGAACAGTGCCCGTGCTAGCAGCACGCGCTGCATCTCACCGCCGGATAATTTCTGCAGGGGGTACTCCCGCAGCTGCGCGGCCTGAACGCGCTTCAGCGCCGGCAGGATATCGGCGCGCTTGACGTCGGGGCGCAGACGTATAAAGCGATCGACGGTTAGCGGCAGGGTGACATCCAGATGAATTTTTTGCGGCACGTAGCCAATCCGAAGCTGGGCAGGGCGCGTCAGCCTACCGGCAGTCGGGGCAATCAGCCCCAGCACCACGCGCACTAGCGTAGATTTACCCGCTCCGTTCGGCCCGAGCAGGGTCAAAATGCGGCCAGGCTGCAGCGCGAGTGAAACATCAGACAGCACGCAGCGCTGACCAAAACTTACAGATATTTTATCAAGGGCTATCAAAGGGGACATATCGATTACAGGTTGCAGAAGTTTGTAAATGTTATAATATCACAATCTATCACCTAATCACGATGAACTGAATCATTATGTTACATAAAAAAATGCGTGCATTTTCAATGCTGGCCGGCCTGAGTGTCGCCGCTTCGCTTGCACTTCCTGCTCAGGCCGCCGTGGTCGCCTCCGTTAAGCCGGTGGGCTTCATCGCCGCAGCCATTGCCAATGGCGTAACCCCGGTCGAAATCCTGCTGCCCGGCGGTGCCTCTGAGCATGATTACGCGCTGCGCCCATCAGACATTAAACGCTTGCAGGACGCGGATTTAGTGGTATGGGTCGGGCCAGAAATGGAAGCTTTTATGACCAAATTGGTCGCTTCACTTCCCGCACAAAAGAGCGCTGAAATGGACACCCTGCCGGGTGTAAAAGCACTGCTGCTGAAGGGAGGAGAAGACGAAGAGCATGAACACCACGGTAAATATAATATGCACCTGTGGATGTCTCCTGAAATAGCTAAGAAAACTGCGGTTGCAATCCATGCAAAATTATTGGAACTTATGCCGCAAAGCAAGGACAAACTAGACGCTAACCTGCAGCACTTTGAAGCAGAACTGTCGTCTGCCGATGCGAAAATCGGTAATCAGCTGTCCCCAGTTAAAGGTAAAGAATATTTCGTTTTTCATGATGCCTACACTTATTTTGAAAAACACTACGGTCTGACCCCATTAGGTCATTTTACCGTTAATCCTGAGATCCAACCTGGCGCGCAGCGTTTACATCAAATACGAACACAGTTGGTTGAGCAGAAGGCCGCATGCGTCTTTGCTGAGCCACAATTCAGGCCGGCCGTGATTGAAGCCGTTGCCAGAGGGACCAAAGTGCGTTCGGGCACGCTGGATCCACTTGGGACGAACATCACCCTAGGCAAAGACAGCTATGTGACATTCCTCTCACAGCTGTCCAGCCAATATGCGAGCTGCCTGAATGGAAAATAGAGGAAACTTAAGTGCAGCAGATTGCCCGCGCTGTCGCTATAGCGTTCAATAATTTACCCCGACCTCACCGCATCATGCTGGGGTCGTTGACCGTCGTTACTCTGGCTTTCACCGTCTGGCAGCCTTACGTTTATCATCCTAGTGGTAAAAACCCAATTGTGAAAACGATCGAGCTGGAAAAGAGTGAGCTGCGCACGCTGCTCCCGGAAGCCAGTGAACCCATCGATCAAGATACGCTGTCCCCTGTTGATGATGTGCCCAAAGATGAAATCGATGAGGATGTGCCTGACGAAAGCGGCACGCACGATTATGTCGTTTCCACCGGCGACACGCTCAGTAGCGTACTGAATCAGTATGGCATCGATATGTCAGATATCAGCCAGCTGGTGAAGGCGGATAAAGATCTGCGGAATTTGCGAATCGGCCAGCAGCTGTCGTGGACTCTCACCGATGATGGCCAGCTTCAGCGCCTCAGTTGGGAAGTCTCCCGCCGTGAAACCCGTACTTACGATCGTTCCGGCGATGGCTTTAAATCCTCCGCGGCGATGCAACAGGGCGAATGGCAGAACAAGGTACTGAGCAGCGTGGTTAACGGCAGTTTCGTGAGCAGCGCCCGTTCGGCTGGCCTGACCGGCGGCGAAATTAGCGCGGTGATCAAATCACTGCAGTGGCAGATGGATTTCCGCAAGCTGCGCAAAGGCGATCAGTTCGCGGTGCTGATGTCGCGTGAAATGATGGACGGTAAAAGTGAGCAGAGCGAACTGCAGGGCGTGCGTATGAGCAGCGGTGGCAAAGATTACTACGCTATCCGCGCTGAAGACGGCAAGTTCTATGACCGCAGTGGCTTCGGTCTGGCGCGCGGTTTTATGCGTTTCCCAACGGTGAAACAGTACCGCGTCTCCTCCAACTTTAATCCGCGCCGCGTCAACCCGGTAACCGGGCGTATCGCGTCGCACAAAGGCGTCGACTTTGCCGTGCCGGTAGGTACCTCAGTGCTGGCGGTGGGTGATGGTGAAGTGATCGTCTCCAAGCGCAGCGGCGCTGCGGGCAACTATGTGACTATCCGCCACGGTCGCCAGTATATGACGCGCTATATGCACCTGAAAAAGCTGCTGGTGAAGCAAGGTCAGAAGGTGAAACGCGGTGACCGTATTGCTCTGTCCGGCAATACCGGGCGCTCCACCGGGCCTCACGTGCACTACGAAATCTGGATTAATAATCAGGCAGTCAACCCATTAACGGCGAAATTGCCGCGTATGGAAAGGCTGGTCGGTAAAGAGCGTCGAGACTACCTTGCGCAGGTGCGTGAAGTGGTGCCTAAGCTACGATTTAAGTAATTCAGCTGCGTGAAAACTGAGCCGATGGGTGTTGCCATCGGCTTTTTTTTGGCAGGCAGAGGCTAAATGACCAATAACATTGCAAATTTGCCCGTCAGCACTATCATAAGCCCGTTATTGTTCAAGGCCAGTGCATGGAAAACAGAAAAAAAAGTAACGTTGAATTTATACCCACCTTTCAGAAATCCTTTCTTTTACCGCGTTACTGGGGGAGCTGGCTGGCGGTAGGTGCCTTTGCCGGTCTGGCGCTGGTTTCCCCGCGCCTGCATGACCCGCTGCTGGGTGCGATGGGGCGTTTTGCCGGCAAGCTGGCGCGCAGCGCGCGTCGCCGTGCTCAGATTAACCTGCTGTACTGCATGCCGGAGAAGACCGAAGCCGAACGCGAGCAGATTGTCAATGAGATGTTTGCCACGGCACCGCAGTCAATGGCGATGATGGCCGAGCTGGCTATTCGCCCGAAGAGCGCGATCAAACGTATTCGCTGGCACGGTCGTGAAATTATCGAACCGATGCGCGCAGCCGGGCAGAATGTGATCTTCCTCGTCCCGCACGGCTGGGCGGTCGATCTCCCGGCGATGGTCTTGGCTTCTGAAGGGCAGCCGATGGCGGCGATGTTCCATAACCAGAGCGATCCGGTTATGGACTATCTCTGGAACAGAGTACGTCGCCGTTTTGGTGGTCGTATGCACGCCCGTAATGACGGTATCAAACCGTTTATAAGCTCTATCCGTCAGGGTTACTGGGGCTACTATTTGCCCGATCAGGACCACGGCGCTGAGCACAGCGAGTTTGTCGATTTCTTCGGCACCTATAAAGCCACGCTACCCGCGCTGGGCCGCATGATGAAGGTGTGTCGCGCCAGAGTGGTGCCGCTGTTCCCGGTATACGATAGCAAAACCCATATGCTGGATATCTGGCTGCGCCCGCCGATGGATGATTTGGTGGATGTGAACGATCAGAAACTTGCGCGGAGGATGAATGAAGAGGTTGAAATCTTTGTGCGTCCGAACCCGGAGCAGTACACTTGGATCCTCAAGCTGATCAAAACGCGTCGTCCGGGTGAAGTGGAGCCTTACGATCGTAAGGAGTTATACCCGAAGAAATAGTCAGTTTACACGTAGGGATAATCCAACGCCGATCGGAGCTTTCTCTCGCGCAGGAATGCACTCACCAGCCAGCACCAGACTAGGCCACAGGCCAGATTTGTTAGGCTGAAAGCACGCGTGCCGTCGCTGAAGTAAGCAAACTTCGCCAGCTCAATCCCCAGCGCGAACACCAGAATACTCACCATACCGAGCATCGCGGCCACGCAGCCTTTGGCTGCGGTGCTGGAAAAAAGCGTCAGACGATACAGTCCGGCATTGACCAGTCCGATGCCGAAGCCATAAATGCTCAGCCCAGCTGTCAGCCACAGATAGCTGTGGCTGTCGTTCAGCGCGGCAATGGTGGCAGTCCCCAGCCCCAGAAGGATCGGCCAAGCGCCAAGGCGCAGCGGAAAGTCGATCGATACGCGGGAAGCCAGCTTACCCAGCGTCAGGTTACCGGCAATAATCGCAACAAACACCGGCAGCTGCAGCAGCGCATAGTCCATGCGCGCCAGCCCCTCGTCCTGGATCAGGATCACCGGCGACAGCGCCACCCAAGCCAAGCAGGGAATGGTGACCAAGCCAATCGCCAGCGAGCCGCTCATCACCTGACGGTTCTTCACCAGCGCTAGGTAGCCTTTGCCGAGTGATTTCAGCGACAGCGACATCTGCTTGTCGCCTGCGGTTTCCGGCATGGTATGCCACAGTCCAACCAGTGCCACGGCGGTCACCACGCCAAACAGCCAGAACATGGTGCGCCAGTCGCTGAACTCAAAGAATGCCGCACCTGCCAGCGGGCCCGCTAACGGTGCCAGCAGGGCGACGTTGGCCATCAGCGCCATAATGCGCACGCTTAGCGTCTCGTCAAACGCTTCCTGAATGGCGGCATAGCCGACGGCACCAATAAAGCACAGGCTGATGCCCTGCAGGAAACGCAGCAGGACAAACTGATCAATGCTCTGCACCCAGTGGGTTGCCATACAGGTAAGCATAAAGAAGGCTACGCCCGAGAGCATCACTGGGCGGCGACCAAGCTTGTCGGACAGCGGCCCGAGCGGCCACTGCAGCACAATGCCGCCGATCAGATAGGCGGTCAGCGAGGCGGATACCCACTCCGGGCCGACCTTAAACTCGCTGGTCACCAGCAGCATGCCAGGCTGGATCATGTCATTGGCGATATAGGTGGCAAACTCAAACAGCACCAATGACAGCGGGAAAATCAGATGTCGCCGGGTAAGGCTTACTATGGGGATAAATGACGCCATTCCGACTCTCTCCTAGAATTAACGAAAAGTAAAAAAGCGCGGCCGCCTGAGCGCCTGAGAAGCGACCACGCTAACATACCGCATTTTTACCTGATAACACTGCACAATTATGAATTATCGAAAACGGGCAATCGGATTGTGCAATACGCCGGAAAACTTTAGGTTCTCTGCCGGATCGGCTAAGTTGATCATCTGCTGGTTGTTGTTCGCCAGCTGCAGGCGGTTAAGGCAGGAGCGCTGGAACTCTTTGGTAAATAGATCGTAGCGCGCAAACTTGCGGGCGTGCTGTGGATGCGCCTGCTGATACTCCTGCACGCAGTTAGCCACGGCCTGCCAGAAACGCGCTTAGGGCAACGTGGTGGACTGGTTGAGAATGGCGCTGACAAAGCGGAAGATGCAGTCGAAAACGTCGGTTGTCAATACCGATCGAATTCTGCCCCACCCTGCCAAAGTAAAACTGACCCACCCCCTTTGAATTACTCGAACGTTGTTGCTTTCGTTTTCTTCTGGATTTGACCGCTTTTCAGCTTATCCTTCAGTC
>OFEI01000060.1_pt1 | contig 16842 bp, 18 predicted proteins | sample 1521041 | NCBI WGS metagenome assembly OFEI01 (sample SAMN05335687, study PRJEB24111) | insect metagenome | biome: ENVO:00009004; isolation source: gut from larvae fed green and black olives | host: Bactrocera oleae | place: Israel | collected 2011-11
CCGCTTTTCAATGTAGAACCGCTCTTTCTGAGTCAGATGTTTTCCCTGCATGCAACAGGCTCTCCAGTAAGACCAGAACGGAGATTTTATCCGGGTCTGGCCAGTGGGTCACTTTGTTGCGTTTCGAATGGGAATGGGGCTCTGGCCAACCGCAAACGGGGATCGGTGCTGCCGAAGGTCTACGAAGCGCTGGAGATGACGCCGCGGAAAAAGCCGGAGAAGCCGGGGTTTGCGGTGCTGATGAAGGGCTTCTTGGGTACCGACCCGTACCAGTGCATCCTGTGCAAGGGCCGGCTGCGTTTTGCCGGTGCTCAGGCAGGATGCAGGCGATGGAATTACTGTCGGAAAGGCTGCGTGGAATGGAGAAAAAGCGATGGCTGCGGATGCCTGAGTCGGATCAGTGTGCCTTAAAAATGGCTTTCCGGTTAAAAAAACGACAAAAACTGCATTTTCATACTTAAACCTACGCACGACCTCCGCATCAAAGGGATAGTTCGTTCTAACATTCATGGTTTGGCGCTCTCAGAAGAGGTGATTCAATCTCCTAACCATCGAGTTCGGTGGTCGCCTGAACGGTCACCTCTAAAAAGGCATTTACACAAAATTATGTACAGGGTCGTCATCCTGTTACCTTTTTCTCTCTCAGGGAGTTTAGTCTCTAAGATTCCCAAGGTGGTTCAAAATCGGCTAAGCTGCCAGTTAAGCGCAGGCCAGCCTCGCTGTTCCCCTTGTGCCGCTAGTTGTGGACATGGGTTAACCATAAACACGCGATCGGCGAGTTCGCACAGCGGTAAATCATTAATCGAATCGGTATAAAACGTCAGCTTGCCGTCATACAGCTGATGGCTGGCAAGAAAGTCGTTCAGGCAACTAATTTTTCCATGCTGGTAGCTCGGAGTACCGTCAAGCTCGCCAGTGTAGCGGTCATTATCGCTTTTCACCTCCACGCCAATCGCGTGTGTAATCCCCAGTACCGGAGCAATCGCCTTCACCAGCAAGCTGACCGATGCCGAGATAATCAGCACCGGCTGTTTGTCGGCATGTAACTGGTTAATCAACGCCTGTGCCTGCGGGTAGATGCGCGGTACAATCTCGCTGGCAACATACTGCGCGACCATGCGATCCACCAACGCTATTGGCATCTCACGCAGCGGTGACATCGTCAGCGCTACATATTCGTGCAGATCCATATCTCCACGCGCGTAGTCCCGCATCAGCCGTTTTTCCTGCTGCAGATACCCGGCATTATCGGCAAAGCCCTGTCGCACCAGATAACGACTCCATAGTGTGCTGCTATCCCCACAAATCAAGGTGTTATCAAGGTCAAATACATACAGCGGTTGTGGCATGGTTGCGTTCCAGAAATAAGTTTTACTGTGGTTCAGGGTAGCGAAGAAGAATGGCAGCTTCAATGCCGTTAATTTACTGAATCGGTCTATTCGCGATATTTCTCAGTAAGCTGGGAGTTATGGTCATTTGTGGTGTATGGGGATTCGAGGAAGGTGGCGCATCCTGCTGATTGATTTCTTACAGAGATTTTAACAACAGAGAGGTGACACGCCATGTCCAATCTTACCCTACAGATGTTGCCGGAGCAAGTTGAGCCCACTGTTCCACTCCACGATTTACTCCGTACTGGTGCACAGCGGTTGATCGCCAGTGCGGTTAAGGCTGAACTGGCTGTGATGCTTGCCCGGTTTGCTGACCTCCGTCTCGATGACGGTCGCTAGGCGGTGGTGCGTAACGGTTTTCTGCCTGAGCAACGTATTCAGACCGGCATCGGTGATGTCAGCGTCAAAGTGCCGAAGGTCAGGGAACGCAGTGGCAACGGCATACACTTCAACAGCACCTTGCTACCGCCATACCTGAAGCGAGCTATGTCTGTTAAAAAGCTGCTGCCGTGGCTGTATCTACGCGGCATTTCTACCGGGGATTTCCACGAATCGCTGTCAGATCTCCTCGGCGAAGTCGCTTCCGACCTCTCAGCCAGCACCATCAGTCGTCTGAAGGCGCAGTGGCGGGATGAGCACAGTTCATGGTTAGGAAACTGAATCGGCCCTTTTGGGGTTTCCTAACCGTGAGCTGTGGTGAGGAAGGGGCTTATTGCGTCAGGTCTGTCGCATGATAATGCGTAAAAAAGCCGTTTTGCTGTGTTTCTCATCTGAAAGCCATTTTTCAGGCGAACCTCTCCAGAGCCAGTGCCTGAAGCCATCGTTTTTTTTCGCCATCTGATGCAGCCTGTCAGAGAGCATTTTTGTGGCGTGAACGCCCGCCGTGGCACCGGCAAAACGCAGCTGGTCGCCGCACAGGATGCACTGGTACGGGTCGGTACCCAAGAAGCCCTTTATCAGCACCGCAAACCCCGGCTTCTCCGGCTTTTTCCGCGGCGTCATTTCCAGCGCTTCGTAGACCTTCGGCAGCAGCGATCCCCGTTTGCGGTTGGCCAGAAAGCCGGAGTAGCGCACCATTTTAAAATGCCGCGCCGGAACGTGGCTGATATAGTGTCGCTACCGATGTAAAACTGGCCCACCCAGGGTAAAAATGGCAGTTTTAAGGCACTGCCAATGATGACATTGGAGACCAGAGTGGAGATGAGTGTTTTACACCGTCAGGGCATGTCGATACGCGCCATCGCGCGCCAGCTTTCATGCTCTCGTGAGACCGTTCGCAGATATATCCGTAGCCCGCTGCCCGGTGTGACAGCATTGAGTCTGCGCTCAGGTTCTTCGGCGGGACGCCGCATCAACTGATGTTCGACAACGCCAAGGCCATCATCATTGAGCGCGATATCTACGGCCCCGGCAAGCATCGCTGGAACCCACAGTTGATGCACGTTGCCGAGAAGTATGCTTTTACCCCCAAGGTCTGCCGCCCCTTAGGTAATCATGCTGTTTTAATATGCCAGTTTTGGACGAAGAGGCTAGCCATTCCAGCATGTATTACCGAACACTGGTTGTAACCTACTGATTTTATATTATGGACGCTCGCTGTTTTTATGGGGGCGCAGCATAATCTCTATTTATTCAACAAAGCCTATTTCCAGTCAAATTCTAAAGTTGCTGTTGCCTTACCACTACCAAAATCATTAATGCCGCCAGCCGGTGTACATAAAAGCCAGGAAATAGGAAGCTGACCTGAGCTATTATTAGCAACTCTTCCTAAAGAGATAGGGCGACCATCAAATGATATCCGCTTTACACTTGCATCGCATTCACTCGAACCCACGCTATCGATTACACCCTGCAAACGGGCCAGAATGGTTGACGCCCCATTTCTTACAAGATAAAGAGTATTGTTATTTTCTTTTTGAGATGTACTGGTTGCTCGCATCGTAATATCAACAACCGGATTATATCCTGTGCACTGATAATTAATGCTACCATCTTTTCTTCCCAGCAAAACCCCCGAAGAAGACTGAGGGGTAATCGTTCCAAAGTTAATCGTTACGGGTATATTTACTGTACATTTTGGTGATGTATCCAGAACAGTAATTATATCATTCCTATCAACTATCGTTCTGTCCTGCATATAAGTCATTCCGTAACGACCAACCCAAAGTGGAGGCAATGTATAAGTGCCGGGTAAAACATTTTCAGGTACGTAAATACTGACATTTATATTGCCATCCAGACTGCTTCCTGATGTGTTATTATTTCGCACCATATCAATTGTCCAACATGCGTTATCGTTTTTAACTCCGGGCCCTGACAATGTCATTTTCCCTTGGCTTCCGAAGTTAAGTCCTGTCGATACGCGGTTGTTTTTGGTGTTCATGACGGTCACTCTTAAACTCCCTCCAGAAAGAACAATAAGCAGCCCTTCGGGTGTTAAAAAACCTGTATAACCATCAATTGTGGTCAAAGGGGAGGCCCAGCTCGGGTAATATATATGACTATTTTCCATGCTAAACCCTGCAATTAAGCATAAACTCATAAATGAAATTGAGGCGCTCATCACAGTTCCAGGTTGATATATTGCTGAGTTTTTCAATAATGCAAACTGTTTGTTTTTTAAAGTAATTCCAGAACCATAAGTAGCAAAGGTCATTATTGATAACGCTAAACTAATTAGAGAGTTAAGCGTTAAGATTCTTGTTATTATATTGACGTTCATATTACATACCATTAATTAAATAAGTATTTAAAATAAAATTAGGCAGAGCATATAACTTTCACCGTCTGAGCACCGAGAGTGATTATTAATTAAGACTATGCCAGTGAGGACACCATTACCGACAGGTACCGTTTAGCTGGATTACCGGCATTTGTGGTGTTGGCGTAAGGCCGTCAAGACTGAAACTAACGCGGCATTGTTTATCCGCACTTTTACCCCATGAGACAGACAATTCACCTGTTGGTGGCAGGCCTGCTAGATAGACTAGGCCGTTATCGCCCACAATACTGGTGATATCTTCCCGTGCCGCACGGTGCAACAACGACACGGTCGCGCCAAACGGTACCGCACTTAAACTATCCTTCCGGCTCAGAGTCATGAGGACTTGATATCCAATGCGGGTAACGAAATTAGCTTTCACCACCGCACCATTGGTCGGATAGACCGACATCTGGTTCTGCGGAAGGTCGACGTTGTCCGGTAATGTGCTAGGATCAACCCCGATATTATTGTTTGTATAATTAGAAAGATAAGGTACCACCGCATAACCATGCTTGTCCGTTGTTCCCCCTCCATTGGAAAGTCTAACGCCAACAGCGCCTGGTGTACTAACTAACGCCACTGAACTGCCTAACGAACGCGAAAAGGTGATCCCTTTGGCGTGCGCCACCACACCACCGCTCATGTTGACATTCATCGAACGTGAGTCTTTGGAATAGGCGTACCCAACGCCAATGTTACCTTTACTGCCTTGATATGCCATACTCAAATTACTACTGTTACTGATCTGATCCTGATTACCCCACCCTTGCAGCAGACTATAAGAAAGCGCCCCATCGTGGTCGCTGCCACTCATCCCCACCCGGTTCTGGGTTCGTCCACGGTTGTCATGGGTCACCAGACTACTAGCGTAGGTATTCTGCCATGCGGATGAATAGCTGAAAAGGTTAAACGGTATGCTCATATTGAATGAGATTTGGCGGTTATCCGGCCAGTTGACACTTCCCCTCATGCGATCAATGGTATAGTTCGCCCCGTAACTGATCCCATACAGGCTACCGTTATATCCTGCTGATAAACCGACCAGTGTTTTACTTGAACCCCGGTAACTATCACGGTTGGCACGTAAGCTGATAGAGCCAAATTGGCCCAATTGCTGAGTGATCTGGGTCTGGAAGCTACTTTGACGGCGGTTGAGTTTCCACGACGCATCGTCATTACGTCGTGTATGGTCAATGCTGTTGTATTCGGTAAAGTTATAGAAATCTTGTGTTGAATAGCGCAACGCCGTCAGATCCACCGACGTCCCGGTAGACAACAAACTTTTAGAGTAACGCAGTCGCCAAGAACCACCGGTCTGCGGTTTACCTTGGTCAAACGTCGCCATCGACAAGGTGGCATCCGCAGAAAGCGCCCCCATATTCCCCAGAGAGACGCCGGTACCTGAACTCAGGGCAGTGTAAAAGTTAGAAACCAGCCAGCCGCCGTACAAAGTCAGGTTTTTCGGTAAACCGTAAATCAAGGTGCCAAAGGCAAAATTGGTGTCGCGTGTACCCCGCATATTGCCATCGCTGTACTGCCCAGCAGTCAATTCATATTTTAACGCTCCCGGACGCAACATCACCGGCAACGATGAGTAAGGCACAATAAAACCGTGGACGCTCCCATCCACCTCGGTCACCGTAACGCCGAGATCGCCCGACATCCCAGCTTGATAGAGATCTTTGATATCGAAAGGGCCTGGAGCAACATAAGTATCATAAACAATGTAGCCATTCTGACGCACGGTGACCCGCGCATTACTGTTGGCGACGCCAGTGATTTGGGGTGCAAATCCGCGCAGATGTGCTGGCATCATTTGTTCACTGGAGCGTAGTTGTACACCACGAAACGGCACACCATCCAACACCTCACTGCTTGTGCTGGCTTCACCCATTGTCAATTGGGAGCGCCATGCAAGAATGTCGCGAGACAAATACGTAGAGGAAAAACACGTGTCGTCACGGTGGTTACGTACTAGGCGATTACCACCGCCAGAATCATAATGGCTATGCGTAATGGTGCTGCGTAAACGCCATGCACCGGCATTAGCGCCGAGTTGGGCGTTAGCAAAGAGGTTATTATTAGTGCGCTTGTCGTTATTGATTATCTGTTCGTTACGACCGGCACTGAAGCTGTAGTTAAGCAACAGTGCCGCAATACCCTCATCCCACTTTTCAGGCTCAAACCGACTATCTTTACCAGGCTGCATTGCCACCTGTGGGATACTGATATCCAGCCGTAACCGCGATAAATCAAACGAGACCGTCGACTGGGGGATTAGTGCGGCCAGATCACCTACCGGTTTATCTTTCTGTAATGTCTGCAGCGCAGGCAAGTGATCAACGTTCACCCCTAGTTCGGCTAATAACGCAGGTGTCAGCTGTGCCACAATATTCCCCTGCGCATTTTTACTGAACACCAACTCCCGTGATACCGTCTCGCGCTGGTTGATAAACAGGGTGACAACGTACTTGCCTTCGGCAGCCCCCCCCGCACTGGCAAAGGCAGACAGATCTACATCAGAATGGTTAGCTCCGAGTGACAACAGTTCCGGATCAAAATAATCGGATGCCCATACGCTTCGACATCCCATAACTATAAAAAAAGACAGGGTTTTACGCAGGAAAGCGCGCACTCTGGCAATACTCATATTGGTACTCAGCCTGTATTGGGAGGTCAATGATCTACTCAACATGAGTCTCTGCTTTTTATTCAACACTATCTATCAAGTTATCCAGCCTTACAGCCTTACAGCTCTTGGTGCTGTAAGGGACTTGCTTGGCTGTCTTCATCTACGATCTGCCATTCCACTAAATCAGAGGTACCACGAGGCAGGGGGTAGCTCTGCTGCCCCTTAGGAGGAACCAGTTTGCGTAATGCGTCTGCTGGCAAAGGTTTCCCACCTACCGTTACCCGGCTAAAACTGATGTAAAAAGGCGTGGGGTTGTCAACTACCAATAAGTCGCTGCGCTGACTAAAACGAAGCTGACTTGACGCGGTGACGACACCGCTCTCCGGTAATCCTTTAGGGCGATAGAACAACTTAATGTTGTGCACCACTGCGACCACCACCTGCCCGCCAACTTGGGTGTTTTTTTCTGATACTGATGGGATCCCCTTTACCGACAGATAAAACACCGATTCATGATCCTGCGGTAGTGTGCGTTCGGTGAGGCGTATACGCAGGGTCAACGACTGGCCTGCCTCGACTCGTTCAAGCGGCGGTGTCACCAATAGCGGGATCGCCGCTTTCGCCTTCCTGGTATCGCCCTCAGCCAGTGGTAACCCAGTGGAAAAATCCATCGGCCGAATCCACGACTGCATCAAATAGGTACGATTTGTGTTGTTGGTCAGTGACCAAGTAATGCCTTTTTCCGCCGAGGCTGGATAAATAATGCGGAATTGATTCAACGTTATCCCGGATGGCGAAGCTACATTTGCATGGCACGGCAACACAGCTACCATGAGTAAAAGCATTTTTTGCGAAAACATTATGCTCCCCCCCCCTTGTTTGATACCGTTGAACTGTACAGGCGGCTATTACCTCCATAGTCATTAATCACCGTCCACTGTGCCTTATGAACCGGACCGACCGCCGTATAACGAGCCTGCGAAAACGGTGAAATCATCGGTACGGTCTCACGACCCTTGACCTCCATTCCGTCAAATATTAGACTGGATAGGGTCAGGTAATAAGGGGTAGGGTTAGTGACTAGGACCTTGCCTGCCAGATAATCAAACGTTAAGCGCCCTTCAGCCTCCTCTGCAGCCATTGTCAACCCAGCTGGGCGGTAAAATAGTTTGACCGTGTTTTGGATCCCCACGGAAACGTGCGCTGTCATCAAGTCAGTATCAGCCTCTTTGGGTTGTGCCGTGCCCGGTATCGCGATCGCGATAAAATAAAATACCGACTCACGATCAGGGGACATTACTGCACCTCCCTTGCGCAATATTCGCAAGGCGTTTTGCCTGTTTTTTTCTAAACGAAACAGTGGGGGCATGGTTATAAATGGGGCTATTTCATGGCCTTCTCCCGACATAACAACGGCAGATTGAACCAAATAAGGACGGGAACCTTGGTTTTGTATGGTCAGCGTCTGCGCGTTGTCCGTTGAATGATAAATTATGCGTGTACGGTTGAGGCTAATTCCTCCCTCGCCCGCCATCACCAACGACATAGGATTACTCCACAGGCTAAATATCAGTAAAACGTACAGTAAAATCAAACGGATTATATGCAAACGAGCCTTCCTTTACTGCCAGGAGAAATTAAAGGTAACGGCGGCCGTCAACATGCCGCTAATAGCATTAGCGCACTTATTGCCGCAAGACAGCGATGCTTTCAGTGGAATAGTGGTGCTACCAGCGCCGAAGCTTTCGCTGGTTACAAAGGTATTGTTGGCAACAACAGCGCCGGTTGCGGTGGTAATGAGCACACCGTAACCTACGGCTTGGGAAGTGGGCTGGCGAAACAGGAAGTCACCCGCATCAGCATTGCCAATCCCTGTCACGGTGACACCCGGTTTTTTTACTGTTCCGATAAAACCAGCACACTGCGATAGCGTAATATCCAGATTTAGTGAATTCTTCAGGGTATCACCATGTTTAACACTGGCTGATTGTACCGAGCCAAAATCAAGAGTAGGCGGTGCAGATACTTGACAGGTCGGAGCCTGAAAAGTTGCGGAGAACACCACATCGACCGCTTGCGCACTAGGCACTACTGCCAACAGGCACAGGCTCAGAACAAAGCGACGGGTTGTGAGGTTCCCCCCAAATATATTGAAATTTTTCATCACATCTATGTATTTGCCAATATGCCAGATGAAAAAAAACGCACAGCGGGAGCGATATATTTAGTCAACAGTTGCATGGAACGTCTCCTCTCCACCATAATCATTGATTGCTTTCCATATCGCAATACCTGTACCAACAATGTCGGAATAGACATTGTCGGAGAAAGGGGCCACCATACTAGTGCTTTTAATTACATCTAACTTAATATTTTTTCCGCCAATCACTAATTGGTTCAGCGAAATGAAGTAGGGCGTTGGATTTGAAACTCGAACGTTGTTTCCTTGCTTGGAAAATTGCAACTTCCCCATTGCCTCTTTCTGCATCATTGATAAATCATTTGGTCTGTAAAATAGTTTGATGGTATTGCCTGTCGCCACTTGAAGCGAACCCCCGAGATTATTTCTATCAGCGACCTTCCCCAACTTACTCGCGGGAATAGCTAGTACATTAAAATAAAATACTGATTCATGATCTTGGGGTAATGCATTTGCCTTTTTTAAGATACGCACCTTATTGCTAACCCCGGGTTCAATACGAAATAGCGCAGGTGTAGCTATAAACGTGCCATCTGAGGATTTAGACAAAAGACTGTCTGAAATATCGACTTTAATAAGATAGGGTTGATTTGAAGAACGATTATTAATCTCAACACTTTGGCTATTTTCCACACTGGGAAAGATGATGCGTGACGAACCAATGCTAATACTGGCTAGCGTTGGCTGAATCCACACAGTGCTTAAGCATAAAATCATACTCAGATTTTGATGTAACTTCATAATATCAGTTATTTACATAGGATATTTTGATTGGTGCGTGATAACTACCCGGCTGAACAGCTCCTTGATTTAACACGGCCATGCCAGCGTTGAAAGTATAAGTCAGTGTGCCATCTTTACCTGCAGTAACAGGAATGCTAGTGCCGTTAACGACCACTGTCGTGTTATCTTCCTTTGTCAACATAAAACCTACAGTCTGCCCAACATCGCTGAGAAATACATTGTTTTCTGCTCCAACCACTCCGGTTACCTGCAATGCCCCCTTTGCTTCAGCGCTACAATTAGTCAAAGTCACAGACAGAGGCTCGTTACCCACCTTTTTTTTCGCGGCAGTAAACTGAGTTTTATCGTAAGACCCTACATTCAAAGTAGCGGCCCCATGGTTAGCTGTCACTTCACAGGTGGTATCAACGATGGTACCTTGCAGCGTAACGTCAGCCTGAAAGGCCGCTTGTGCATTTCCCGTCATGGCTACAATCAGAGCGGCTGGTGCTAGTGCGATAATTCCTTTAATCATTATTAACCCTTATATTAAAAAGGTATTGCTTAAATTAATGTCTTTAACTTAAACCAACGACCAACGCTGACTGACCAGCACTGACCATAGAGCATTATAGGTTAATACCTGAACCAGATCAATAATATTGATCTATTCAAGCGATTAATTGCGATAAATTTGCTTAATTTAATAGTCAAGGACTATTGAATAGTATGGTATTTATTGTTATAATAATATTTTTGGGCTGAAGGGCTATATTAAATGTTGAATAAGTCGAACTTTTAGGTGACTAGCGACCCTGATCGCTAAATTCATTTCAACATTAGGCCCCATGACAAAGCAAAAGTTTAAAAATCACCAATTGGCCCGCATACAACAAAGCACTCAGACAACACGGTTCTCTAACGGTCTGGCTTGATGGTTAGGAAATTGAGGCGCATCTTTTGAGATGCGCCTGACCATGGATTGCATCGCCAACCATCCCTGTGATAACGCTGTTATACGTGAGTCTGTGTGTGAACATGTCGTCTCTGATGCAATTTCAACTAGAAAGCCATTTTTTAGACGCACTGTTCCAATTCAGTGCATACGCAGCCATCGTTTTTTTATCCATTACACACAGCCTTTCTGACAGAAATTCCGTTGCATGCATGCCAGACTGAGCGCCTGCAAAGCGCAGCCGACCTTTGCAGAGAAGGCATATCGAATGGATCTGTACCCAGAAACCCCTTCATCAGCACCGCGAATCCCGGCTTCTCCGGTTTTTCCCGCGTCTGCATCTGCAGGGCTTCATACACTAGGGGGATCAGCGTTCCCCTTTTGCGGTTTGCCAGAAATCCCGAGTAACGCACCATCTTAAAATGCAGCGCCCGATCATCTCTTCCTAGTTTCAGTTTCCCCGTGCGGTGATCGAGATAGTGATGAATTACCGTGCCGCTACAGTAGTGCTGCAGGCGGGAAGCCGACACAAGCGGGCGCTTCAGGTACCGGCCAAGGTACTTCATGCTGTGCCACCCCACCCGGGTCTTCTTCGCGAAGTGTACCTTCCAGTACCGGCCGTACTGTGCCCGTAGCTGCCGCGCAGCAGGCGGATAACGGCGCTGTGCCAGATGGTTTCCACGGTCTTCTTTTTGAAGAAGAGGCGGTGCCAGACGCCGTGCATAACGTCCAGATCACCGCGGGTGACGGAGACGTGGATGTGCAGGTGCTGATTGAGCTGGCTTCCATAGGTGTGCAGGGCGCAGAAGATGCCGACCTCAATGCCCTGCTTACGGGTTCACCTCAGCATGGCCCGGGTGGCGCAGCAGAACAGGTCGTTGCCCCATTCCCAGTCGAAACGCAACAAAACGGAGGGGGCTTATGCCGCCAGTAAGTGCGTTAAAAACACTTTATTGGGAGAGCTATAGCCCAGTGATTTTCGCCCTCTGGTGTTGAGCGTGTATTCGAGTTTGGCAATCTTACGATGACTGACCTGACTGAAGTCCATTGCCTTGGGGTAAAAACGCCTAATCAGCCCGTTGGTATGTTCATTCAGGCCGCGCAAATAGACCTGCGCCCCCGTAATTTGGGTGATTTTCTCGTGCAGGGCCAATTCAGGGCCATTATCAGCGGTCAGAGTTTTAAACTCGCAGAAAGTATTGGCTCAATGTCTCTGAAAGCGGCAACCACGGTTTTCGCACGTTTATTAGGCAGCTTCCGAATGATGATGGTTTTTAGGGTTTTATCTACGAGCGTGAGCAGGAATGACTTCTGGTCTTTGCCAAAAATGGTGTCAATCTCGAAATAGCTAGGTTTCTGTTTGAGTTCGGCTTCAGTTAGGCGATGTTCAATGCCAACACGGTTGGGAATAGAACGTAGCGCCCTGTAATGGCGCTACGTTCAGGTACTAATTCGTCTGGCAGAAAAGCTTCCTGTTGACTATCATTATATGGCACAATGGCTTTGTTGAATAAATGGAGATTATGCTGCGAACCCATAAAAAGAGCGAGCTTCCATAACATAAAATCAGTAAGTTACAACCAATGTTCGGTAATACATGCCTGGAACGGCTAGCATCTTCGTCCAAAACCGGTATATTAAAACAGCATGATTACCTTTTATTCAACAAAGCCTAGCACAAGATAGTGTAAAAATTTATCTTAAGGGTGGCATGAGCGAAGAGCAACAATAGCTTCAATGAAGCTCAGCGCGCAGCAATCCGCTACGTCACGGGCTATTCAGTGGCATCAGGCCACATTGGTATAACGGCGATCTGACACCAAACGAATCTGAGTGACTGTTTTACTTACAGTCTAGTGCAGTGGCTAGTAGTTGACCACTACAGTGGTTGGTGACATAGGTTAATTAATCACCATGCCAGAGGAGTAATAAATATGCATCCCAAAACAGTCCGCATCCTTAATCGGGGAGAGTTTGAGCAACTGAAGAATACTATTGCTCTTCGATCAAAAGCTCGTAACGCGCTGACTAATAATCCGTGTTACGCCGCCGCGACGCCGGCAGATGTCAGCCTTCAATTAACCTATCGTTGCAATCTGCGTTGTAAACACTGTTATCAATGGAATGATAAAGGGTCCTTTCATGATATGGATCATGAACAGCAGAAAACGGAACTCCCGCTTAATATTATTGAAAAGGTGCTGCAGGAAACACATACGCCTAACGCGAAGTTGTTCTTATGGGGCGGAGAACCTTTGATGCACTCACAATTCAGTGAAATATCGAAGCTTTTACAACGTCATCCTCGAACTGTCATCATGTGTACCAATGGTATTCTGATAAAAAAGAAAATAGATGATTTGCTGGCGATCGGTAGCCATTTGAACTTGCTGGTGAGCTTGGATGGTCTGGAAAGTGATCACGATGCGTTGCGTGGCAAAGGCAAATTTCGGCAGACCATAGAAAATATTCAATACCTACTTAATCTGAAAGAGGAAGGCCGTTTTCAGGGGGAGATTTCCCTTTCCTGCATGGTTTCAGAAAGTGGGGTGGGGAAAATGTACAACTTCATGGAATGGGCCGAACAGATGTGCATAAATACCGTTTATTTCCAATATCCATGGTTCATCAGCCCTGATGTCGCCACAAATATGGATGGCTATTTCCGGGATAAATTCTGTTGGATGAATGTGCCCTCAGAAAAACCAACTTGGCATTCCTATACCTATCAACTTACGGAAAGCCACTTACCGTTATTGCGTGAGTCATTAGCAAAACTGGCATCGCGTCCTTGGCGCTGCCGAATTCGTTATCAGCCGCAGCTTGAAGACGATGAGATTGATGATTTTATTCGTGGTACCTCCCGACCTGCACAGCGTCGTCAACAATGTCTGGCAGTATCCAATCGTCTGGAAGTACATGCTAATGGGGATGTTACGTCATGCAAATTTTTTTCCGAATTTGTCATCGGCAATCTTCATGACCAGTCGGTTGATGACATCTGGCATGGTCCTGACTTTCAAAAAATTCGCGAAACCTTGAATCGAGAAGGATTAATGCCTGTGTGTTCCAAATGTATTCTTTTATATCTTAACGGAGTTTAACTTGATGACGGATGCTCTTGTGATAGAAGTACAATCCTTATTGGTTGAAATACTGGGAAATAATGGAAGCAAGAAAGAATTAAGCAGGGAGGATAATATTGCCACCGACTTGGGAATAGATTCAATACAAATGATTAATTTTTTTCTGACATTGGAGAATAAGTACAATATTGCGTTTGATTATGAGTCTATAGAAATAGAAAACTTTACTATCGGACGTTGCTGCGATTTAATAAATAAACTACAACATCAGGATATTATTGAAAAATAAAAAAACAGAGATATAATATTATGGATAGCAAACGTTATATCCATTTCGGCACCTTTGATGCCGAACGTTACTGGCGTCCTGATGACGTTGTCAGTTTGCCCGCTATTGTCGACCGGCAGGGACAACGCATTATTGCGCAGATGGATCAACTGTTATCGATACGCTGCCAGCCCGACGATATTCTTATGGCCAGAACAGCTTTCTCGCCTGCACTGCGTGCAGCATTGATTGAGGCTAATATTCGCTTTTTTGAACATCCACTTCCGCCGTTTCCCCAGTTGCAAGCAGAACAAATGGTTTCCTCTCTGCCTGCGACTTATAACTTGGCACCCTATGCGGTTACCAATGCTGTCACGGCATTAAAGCATCACTGGCAATTTACATCGCCGCTGCCTGATGCAGAAAATGTCGCTAGGTTGAGTTCAAAAACATGGTCAAATCAGTGGGTTATTTCACATCAACTGCCCGGCGATTGTGAGGTTATTACCGAAGTGGCGCAACTCCGCCGCTACGCGATGGATCAGGACAGCATTGGTTTCATCCTCAAAGACCCTTATGGCGTAGCCGGTAGGGGGACTATCCATATTACCTCTAGTGCCGTACTGGAAAATATCTGCCGTCATTTGGAAAAGCAAATCAGATCCGGGATAGAGCTGGTACTACTGGCTCAACCGTTTCTTCCGCGGCGTACCGATTTTTCCGCCCATCTGTATATTAGCGAGAGTGGTAATATCGAATGGCTCGGATTTCGGCAAATGCAGAATAACGGATTTGCTTATAGCGGTTCGGGCGCGCTTACGTCTTCAATGATAATCCGCCTGACGGAGGAACGTTATCAGGATCTGGCATGTAAACTCGCGACAGATATTGCGCAACAGGGGTATTTCGGTCCATTGTGCATTGACGCAATGTTACTGGAGGACGACCGTATTATTCCCGTACTAGAAGTTAACCCTCGGGTTTCGATGGGCTTGCTGAGCCTGCTGCTAGAAAAAAAGTTCGCGTCGGAGTTTGCCGTCGATATGTGTGTCTGGTCGGTAAAAATCACCTCTACGGATTTCATCGAGCGCCTGTTGTTGCAACTTGACAAACAGGCGGTTATGGCAGCTCAGGATCGTCCGGGTATATTGCCTCTGTCATCAGCAACATTGTTGTGTCCTCGTGGACGACTCTATTTCGCACGCGTCTATCCAGCGGATAGACCGGAAGCAGCGGCTGGCTATGAAGAACAGCTGCTGCGGGCACTGGAAGCCAGTGGGGGGGCGCTGTGAAAAAAGGCATGCTGACCATTGGGCTGTTGGGTGCGACATTTATCGCTGAGAAAGCCATTATCCTGCCAGCTCGTAGCCGCGGCCTGGTTACCGTACGCGGTATTGCCGCCAGCGATTACGCCCGAGCGCAAGCTTTGGCCACACGGTACCCGCCGATGATCGCTTATGAAGATTATGACTCATTATTGCGTGATCCTGCGATAGACATTGCCTACATATCGCTACATAACGCGGCGCATGCCATGATGGCGCTGGATGCTATCCATGCTGGTAAGCATGTGATCGTTGAAAAGCCACTCTGTCTGGGACGACGGGAATGGCATGCCATTCAACAGGCCTCCCAGACCAAACGGGTTAAGGTGATAGAGGCGGTTATGTGTGCCGAGCATCCTTGGCAGAGCAGTGTCTCGTCGCTGATTAGCGGACAGAGGCTGGGGACGCTGGAGTCGGTGCATACCACTATTTCATTCAGTCTGTCCGCGTTACGGGGATATCGTTGTCGACCTGAACTCGGTGGCGGTGCGTTTCTGGATAGCGCCAGCTACTGGCTGCAAATGTTGCAGGCCACCTTACCGCTTCACCCCGTTGGTATCGTAGGCCACTCCACCTTCAGTGGCCCTAATGGAGTTGATCAAGAGTTTCAGGCCAGCATTGATCTCGGTAACGGATGTCACGCCGAGCTGAATTGTCGTTTTTCTGATAATTATGAGGCGTCTCATGAATGGCGGTTCAGTCACGGGCTGGTTCGTTTACATAATTTCCTGTTGCCCGCCACTGCCTCTTTCCCCGTGAATTTGCATGTCACCTACCGGAATGGAACGCGCGAGGTGATAACGCATCCTGCCAGCTACTACTATGAGGATCAGCTACGTCGCATTGAAGGATATTATTCTGCTGATCTTGCGGAGTGGAAAAATACTGAATGTCACCAGGCGCAGCGTGTATCGCTGATGGAAGATATTTATCTGGCTGCATTAATGCATAAAATAAGGTGAAGCGCAACACCCCATACTGTCAATAGTACCGGAAGTCATCCCCGTCAGTGTTTCCCCTTCGTCGCTGAATTCCGGTGACATGCAGCAGCAGGCTGCCAGTGAGTCGGTCACATTATATCTTCCCAGCGGGATTCGTATGTGCATGGTTAGGATCTTCCTTGCCGGCAGGGGTATGCGACTGCCAGTCAATATGCAATTTCCGCATCATGTTACTGAAGACCCGGCTTTTGGTCACGGGGCCGTTATCGAGATACAGCATATTGGGACGTCCCTAGAAATGGGGTTCAGGAATGGAGGGTTTGGGTGCCATGACATTGAAGGGAAAACGCAATGCCGATTCAGCGTCTTCACCGTAAACGCATCGATATTCCTAGTAGGTGAAGCCACTGCGATTCGACCCCATGCTCTTGAACGTAGTGCCCTTACAGGGCGAGCGTCACGGCTTCGCCGTTCCGGTGCTTTGCATGACCGGAGCTCCGCTTTATACTCAGCTCCATGTATATCCCGCGTCCCGCCAAACTCCTTTTCACCGTCGA
>OFEI01000062.1_pt1 | contig 15747 bp, 15 predicted proteins | sample 1521041 | NCBI WGS metagenome assembly OFEI01 (sample SAMN05335687, study PRJEB24111) | insect metagenome | biome: ENVO:00009004; isolation source: gut from larvae fed green and black olives | host: Bactrocera oleae | place: Israel | collected 2011-11
AGTTTATCCCGAAAGGAACTGACCTGACGGCAGTGACGGATGACGAGCTCCGCAAGTACCAGGGAGCACTGAATAGCAGGCTACGGAAATGCCTTGGGTTCCGGCAACCTTCAGTGGTCTTTGTAGAACTAAGACAGGCGGCTTAGCGTTGCACTTCGAACTTGAATCCGCCTAATCGAGAGTCATTATGGTTATAAAGCCCAGATCCAATGATATGATTATTATAAAAAAAAGTATTGTTTACATTCTTTTTTTTTGTTTGTCTTTGATTATGCTTATGGTGGCAACGTTTAAACCGGTGGGCTTAGACTATGACTCTGGTAACTATCAAAATGCTTTGTTATCTTTTCAAAACGGGGTAAACGACATATCAGAACCAGTATTCATATTTTTTGCCTGGCTCGATAGTTTGATTTTTAATAATAATATTCATGGGTTATTTTTTCTTTATGCTTTGATTTCAGTGCCCATAAATATGGTGGTGATATATAAATATTCAAAATCACCATTACTTTCACTAATTGTATATACTTGTCTATATTTTATTCTTCATGATTTAACACAAATAAGAGTGGGGGCGGCAGCAGCAGTGTTTTTGCTTGCTATACCGGACCTAATATCTGGCAACAAAAAAAAATACATCATAAAAGTATTTATTGCAAGCATGTTTCATTTTAGTTCGGTTATTTTAATTTCTCTTATTTTTCTAAGCAATAAGAAGGTAAATGCTAAGTTTTTTGTTTTTTCACCAATGGTGGTATTATTATTCACTTTGTTTACCAGTAATACATATCAAATTTTAATTGATATATTTAATTTTCTTCCAGCACCGATAGGACCGAAGGCTGCTAATTATGTTTTAAATCTCCAGCTTCTAGGGAAGTTTGATAACGTAAATGTTTTTAGTAAAATTACACTTTGCACACTATTCTTTTTTACACTATATTTTTATTCCTTATTGAAGTCTGATAAACCGACTGAATTTGATATAATCTATTTTAAAATAATGAGTGTCATGCTTACAGTGTTTTACTTTCTGTCATCTGTTCCTGTATTAGCATCCAGAAGTTTTGAGTTATTAGGTGTGTCTTTAATTTTTTCATTACCTGCACTATCTCTTAGATTTAAACAAAAAAGACTTGTAGGTCTGGTCATTATCATGTGGTGTTTTGTTTATTTATATGTTGTTAATTTAAAGTTATTGAATTTTGAAATGTTAGGGACTCTATAATATGACTGATAACCATCGAAAATGTTTATTCATTTTACTGAATTGGAACGGTACAGAGGATACTTTAGCTTGCTGTGAAAGTTTAGCTCAAGATAATGAGTTATATGATGTTCTAATTATTGACAATGCATCTGATGAAATGAAATATAACATGCTGTTTGAGGGTATGCATAATATTGCATACGAAATAAAAGATGTGCAACCAGATGTTAATGGTTTATTAGGAAGATATGAAATAGAGGTAGTGATTTTTTTTAAAAATAGGAATAAAAACTTTACGTTAATTAGATCTTCTGTCAATCATGGTTTTGCAAAAGGATGTAATCTAGGGACGCTATATGCTGCTGAAAAAAATTATGAGTATATTTTATTTTTAAATAATGACACTGTTGTTGAAAGTAACTTTTTTCCCATTATGAAGAAAACTTTAGAAAAATGCGATGCTGTTATACCACAAATTAGGTATTACCATGATAAAAATTTAATTTGGAATTGTGGTGGCAATATCACTAAGTATGGTAAGCGTATTTATTTTTTTGCGAATAAAAAAATAAATGACGTTCAGATTGAAGATAAAGATTTCCTGATATCATTTGCTACAGGTTGTGCCCTAATGTTCAGGACGCATTTTTTTATAAAACTTGGTCTGTTTAGTGAGAAATTTTTCTTCGGTGAAGAGGATGTTGATCTTGCGCTGCGAATGAAAGCTGCTCGCGCCAAAATATTATGTTCTCCTAAAGCAGTTATATACCATAAAGTAGGGGCTAGTTTAGCAGGGGATAACGATAGAGCGATTAATAAGTCATATATACACTACCTTAATAGATTTGTTAATATGAAACTTCATCTTGGAATTGAGTGGTGGCTTTGGATTTTCCCTTCTATAATAAAAGTAATGATTAACAATAAAAAAATAAGCAAATTGAAGTTAAAAAGCAATATTATTTTTACAATGAATTTACTCTTTGATGCTATAAACCTCAATTCTGTTGATAAAGCCAAATTCCAAACAGTAATAAAAAAAGGCTATCCTAGCGCTTAATTATCATTATTTTATGTAGGTAAAAATGAACATTGCAATTGTAATTCCTACCCTAACAATTGGTGGGGCCGAACGATTAGCTATAGCTACTGCTGAGGAACTTAATCGCCAAGGTAACAAGGTGACGTTAATTTCTCTATCCTCCAAAGGAGAGTCAAGGCCGCGTGACGTGATAGGGTTACACTTAATTACCAAAAAAAATAAGGTTTTGGCGCTAGTTAATTTTATCAAAAAGAATAACATTCAAGGATGCGTAAGCTATCTTGAAAGAGCAAATATGTGCTGTTCCTTGGCTTGCTGGCTTACAAGTATAAAATATTGTGCATCAGTCCATACAGCTCCTGTTGCTGCTTTCAAAAAAAGAAAATTATTAAATAGAGTAGTGATAAAGTTAACATATAGCTTCATCTCCCTGATTAATGCTAAAGTTATTTGCGTTTCTCAGGGGGTAAAAAATGATTTGTCATTGCTTTACAAAATTAAAAATTGTAGAGTAATTAATAATTTTATCGATCATCAAGATCTTGATAAGAAAACTCAGAATAATTCACATAATGATAGAGTGTTTGATTATATATTTGTTGGCCGATTAACTAAGGTTAAAGGTTGTGATGTGTTAATTGATGCCTTGTGTGATAGAAGTGTCTTCATTAAAGATAACAATATCAATATAGCTATAATTGGTGATGGAGACGAAAGGAAAAAACTTCAGGGTAAAATCGAAAAGTTTGGAATTTCAAGCTTTGTAAGTTTTAAAGGTGAATGTGAGAATCCTTATGTTTACATGAAAAGTGCTAAGTATATAATTGTACCTTCTTACGCAGAAGGATTTGGCTTGGTCGTTCTTGAAGGTCTATATTTAGGTGCTGATATTATCTATTCAAAATGTGATTTTGGTCCCAGAGAGATTATTGATAACTATTTTCCTGAGCAAAAAAAACTAGGGTTTTCAGATCCTTCATTAAACAGAATTGAGTCAGTGGCTGAGTTGTCATCTATTATCAAGTACACTTTTAATTCAAGACCTTTCTTTTTATCTCACGAAAAAAAGAAAGAAAGGGTTTGTAAATATTTTAACAAAGCTAAAGTAGCTTCAGATATTTGCAAGTTTCTTAATGATTAAGGTGCTAGAATTATATGGAATATATAGTTTCGATTATAATGCCAACTTTCAACTCTAAATTAACTATAGTTGATACCCTGAGATCTGTATTCGATCAGAGTATAACTGATTGGGAGTTGATTATTACGGATGATTGTTCAATTGATGGAACCTATGAGTTGCTTTCTAAAATATCTATCAATGAGCCAAGAATTAAATTATTTGCTAATGGAGTTAATTCTGGTGCAGCAGTATCACGTAATAACTCACTTAGTAAAGCCAAAGGAAAGTTTATCGCTTTTCTTGATAGTGATGACCTGTGGCTCCCAAACAAACTCGAAGAGCAAGTCACATTTATGGGTGATAATATTGATTTTTCATTTACAGCGTATGAGTTAATATCCGATGAGGGTAAAAAATTAAACATTAATGTTGATACTCATCAAGTTTCCCCTTTAGGTTATCAGGATATGCTCAAAAAGAAAGCTACTTTAGGCTGTTCGACAGTTATCCTAAGACGTGCTGTTTTTCCAGATCTTACTATGCCTTTGCTGCGAACTGGCCAAGACTATGCTTTGTGGCTTAAAATTCTTAAATTAGATGTTAAAGCTGTTCCTTATAACAAAGTACTTACTCAGTACAGGATTATGCCCGGATCAATATCTAGAAATAAGTTCAAGAAGTCATTGAGGCAATGGGAAATATATCGGCGAGTTGAAGGTCTAGGGGTTATTTATTCCTGCTGGTGCTTTAGTTTCTATGCTTGGAGAGCTGTTTTTAGAAAATAAATGCTGATTATAAGATTTTAGACCTGATTTGTTTTAAAGTATGATAGGCTTTGTTGAATTTATTGAATAATAGGTAATCATGCTGTTTTAATATACCGGTTTTGGATGAAGAGGCTAGTCATTCCAGCATTGATTACCGAGCACTGGTTGTAACCTACTGATTTTATATTATGGATGCTTGCTGTTTTTATGGGATTACAGCATAATTTCTATTTATTCAACAAAGCCAGTATGAGGTTGATATACAAGTTTCTCATGCTAATTATAGTGTTATCTATGAAACATAAATTCAGATTATCTATCGCACCAATCACTACCATCACCCCCTAAACCTGAGTTAATATGTTCAAAACATTGACTGCAGTCACAGAACTGCAGGTTTTTCACCTAGACAGGAGTAGGTATGTCCAAGCATCAGATCGGCGTTGTAGGTATGGCTGTGATGGGCCGTAATCTGGCACTTAACATTGAGAGCCGTGGCTACACAGTTTCTATCTTCAACCGCTCGCGTGAAAAAACCGAGGAAGTCGTGGCAGAGAACTCAGGTAAGAAACTGGTTCCGCACTACAGCATCGAAGAGTTTGTTGACTCTCTGGAAAAACCTCGTCGTGTCCTTCTGATGGTGCAGGCCGGTGAAGCTACCGACAAAACCATCGCCTCTCTGACTCCGCACCTTGATAAAGGTGATATCCTAATTGATGGCGGTAACACCTTCTATAAAGACACCATTCGCCGCAACCGCGAACTGTCTGAGCAGGGCTTCAACTTCATCGGTACCGGCGTGTCTGGTGGTGAGGAGGGCGCCTTGAAAGGTCCATCCATCATGCCAGGTGGTCAGAAAGAAGCTTACGAACTGATCGCGCCAATCCTGACCGAGATCGCGGCGGTTGCAGAAGGTGAAGCCTGCGTAGCTTACATGGGGCCGGACGGTGCTGGTCACTATGTGAAAATGGTGCACAATGGTATTGAATACGGCGACATGCAGCTGATTGCTGAAGCCTACTCGCTGCTGAAAGGTACGCTGAATCTGAGCAATGAAGATCTGGCTAAGACCTTCAGCGAGTGGAGTGAAGGCGAGCTGAGCAGCTACCTGATCGACATCACCAAAGATATTTTTACTAAGAAAGATGAAGAGGGTAACTACTTGGTTGATGTAATTCTGGATGAAGCCGCTAACAAAGGTACCGGTAAGTGGACCAGCCAGAGCTCTTTGGATCTCGGCGAGCCGCTGTCGCTGATCACCGAGTCTGTATTCGCTCGCTACCTCTCTTCCCTGAAAACCCAGCGCGTTGCGGCTTCCAAAGTCCTGAACGGTCCGAAAGTTCAGGCGGTGAGCGGTGATAAAGCTGAGTTCGTTGAAAAAGTGCGTCGCGCACTTTACTTGGGCAAAATTGTCTCTTACGCTCAGGGCTTCTCCCAGCTGAAAGCGGCTTCTACCGAGAACAACTGGAACCTGCACTATGGTGAGATTGCAAAAATCTTCCGTGCGGGTTGCATCATCCGCGCCCAGTTCCTGCAGAAAATCACCGATGCCTATGTTGACGATGCTGACATCGAGAACCTGCTGCTGGCACCGTACTTCAAGAATATCGCGGATGAGTATCAGCAGGCGCTGCGTGACGTGGTGGCTTATGCGGTGCAGAACGGTATTCCGACTCCGACCTTCTCTGCGGCAATCGCCTACTACGACAGCTACCGTTCAGCGGTACTGCCTGCGAACCTGATCCAAGCTCAGCGTGACTACTTCGGTGCACATACTTATAAGCGCACTGATAAAGACGGTGTGTTCCACACTGAGTGGCTTGATTAAGTTTCGTTCTAACCTCCCGCAAAGCGGGAGGTTTCTTGCCTCGTTTTAAGAATTTCTTCATTGCGTTTCTTCCCCATCTCATATAGATTTGACCAGTTATCGCCTAAGTTTTATCTTATTTTTCTTTTGCGCAGAGTTTACTGACTATATGAACCCCGATAATAAAAATGTTGAGCTGTCCTCGCGTCACCAGAACTTTTCCAACACAGCCGATGAAATCGATTTACTGGAAGTTATTGCGCAGTTATGGAATGGTAAAAAAACCATCATCGCATGCGTGATTGTCGCTATGGTGCTCGCGGGCATATACCTGTTTTTAGCGAAAGAGAAATGGACCTCTACCGCGATTGTCGCCACCCCGACTTCAGGAATGATTGCTAACTACAACTCTTCCCTCGGGGTACTATATACGCAAACTCCGGCTGATAAACCGTCACTTCCTGACCTGCAAAATCAGTTCTTTGGTCGTTTTGCGGCGTCAATGGGGGCACTCTCTTCAGCACTGCACAACCTTGAAGAGCCTCAGATATTGAAAGTTGATCAGGTAGTGAAGGGCAGCAATGACCAGCTAAGCATCGCGTACACCGCACCTACTGCTAAAGATGCGCAGGCGCAACTGACTAAATATATTGAGCAGATTAACGATAAAATCGTCGATGGCTACACCGCCGATCTCAGGCGCACGCTGGGTGTGAAAACTAATGAGCTCTCCAGCGCGATGGATACGCAAAAGCAGTTGGCGATTGATAAAAAGCAGCAGCGAATAAATGCCATCAGACAGGCGCTAACCATCGCAGAAGCCTCTGGGGTGAAGACCTCTCAGCTTAATCAAGCGGAGTATCTCTCTGACGACACCCTCTACCTGCTGGGCACCAGCTCACTGCAGTCAATGATTCAGAATGAGGCAACTAAACCGTTAATTTATGATCAGTCGTATTACGACACGCAGAGCGCTTTGCTGGGCGTGACGCATATGAAAATCGACCTGTCGCATTTGCAGTCTTTTCGCTACATCTCTACCGCCGACTTGCCTATCCGCCGCGATAGCCCAAAAAAGACGTTGGTGATACTGCTGGCGATTATTTTCGGTGTGGTAGTGGGTGCCGTGGGATTGGTCGCAATGTCAGGCCACCTACCGCTTACGAAAAAGCAGCTAACTGCTAAAGCATCTAGCAGAAGGCCGGAAATTCTTGGCCTTTTTTATTGACGTCACAACTACGGCAGCTTACTTATGGCGCTGGCGCAGGCTCTCAATCACCGTTGACAGGTTAAGACCCTGGTCCTGCAGCAGCACCAGCAGATGATAGACCAAGTCCGACGCTTCGTTGGTCAGCTCGTGGCGATTGTTGACGGTGGCGGCCAGCGCCACCTCAACCCCTTCTTCTCCCACTTTCTGCGCAATGCGCTTAGTGCCGCTAGCATACAGGCTGGCGGTATAGGAGCTTTCCGGATCGGCGTGCTTGCGCTCTGCCAGCACCTGCTCCAGCCGATAGAGGAATGTCCAGTCAGCAGCTGCGGGTGAGAAGCAGCTCGACGTGTCGAGGTGGCAGGTCGGACCAACCGGGCTGACTAGCACCAGCAGCGTATCGTTGTCGCAGTCGGGGGTGATGCTGACTACGTTAAGGAAGTGCTCAGAGCTTTCTCCCTTGGTCCACAGATGCTGCTTAGTGCGTGACCAGAAGGTTACCTTACCCGTTGCCAGCGTCTTCTCCAGCGCTTGCTGGTTCATATAGCCGTGCATCAGCACTTCACCAGATACAGCATGCTGTATCACAGCCGGCATCATACCGTCGGTTTTTACCCAGTCTAGCTGGGCGAACTGTTGTTCTGTTAACACGCGCGAATCTCCACACCTTTTTCAATCAGGAACGTTTTCAGTTCGCCGATATTAATAATCTGTTTATGAAACACCGAGGCGGCCAGCGCGCCATCAACGTCGGCATCACGGAACGCTTGGTGGAAATGTTCCATGGAGCCTGCGCCGCCGGAAGCAATCAGCGGCACCTTAGAGCGCGCGCGTACCTTTTGCAGCTGCACAAGGTCGTAGCCGTTACGCACGCCGTCTTGGTTCATCATGTTGAGAACGATCTCGCCTGCGCCGCGCTTCTGCACTTCGTCCACCCAGTCAAAGGTTTCCCAGCTGGTTACTTTTGTACGGCTCTCATCGCCGGTGTACTGATTAACGTTATATTTTCTGCTGTTGCTGTCGTACCAAGTATCGATGCCAACCACGATGCACTGTACGCCAAAGCGATCCGCCAAGCGGGTGATCAGCTCCGGGTCGGCAAGAGCCGGGGAGTTGATGGAGATTTTATCCGCGCCGTAGGAGAGCAGCAGGGCGGCGTCTTCCAACGACTTGATACCGCCCGCCACGCAGAATGGGATATCAATCACTTCTGCCACGCGCGAGATCCAGCTTTTATCCACCACGCGGCCATCGCTGGAGGCGGTAATATCATAAAACACCAGTTCGTCGGCGCCTTCCTGAGCGTAGCGCTGAGCCAGCGGCACAATGTCACCGATGATCTCGTGGTTGCGGAACTGCACGCCTTTGACCACTTGGCAGTCACGCATGTCAAGGCAGGGAATTATCCGTTTTGCCAGCATGAAATTGCCTCCGATACGGTAAATTTATCTTCCAGCAGGGCGCGACCGACGATCACCCCCTGTGCGCCGCAGCCGCGCAGGGCCGCAATATCATCCAGCGAGCCGATGCCGCCGGAGGACTGGATGGCAATCTGCAGATAGCGCGAGGAAACTTCACGATACAGCTCAACGTTAGAGCCGCTCAGCGTGCCATCGCGCGAAATATCGGTGCACAGCACATGCTTCAGGCCGAAGGGTAGAAACTGTTCGATCACTTCTTCCAGCGTGATGCCGCTGGCTTCCTGCCAGCCGCTGATCGCTACTTCTTTGCGGTTATCTGCATCAATGCGCACGTCCAGCGCCAGTACGATCGCTTCCGCGCCGTACTGCTTAAACCACTGCGACACCTCTTGCGGCTGTTTCACCGAGGTAGAACCAACTACCACGCGCATGGCGCCAGCTTTCAGCAGGGCTTCCACATCTTCTTTAGTGCGAATGCCGCCGCCAACCTGCACCGGCACGGAGACGCCCGCCAGCAGCTTGGTGAGCAGGGAGATCTGGCGCGCAGCCGGATCTTTTGCACCGGTCAGGTCAACCAGATGCAGCACTTCTGCGCCCTGGGCCTGATAATCCTGCAGGCGCGGCAGTGGGTCGCTTCCGTAGTCGCGCTGCTGGTCGTAATCGCCCTGATGCAGGCGTACTACCTTGCCATCAATTAAATCTAACGCCGGGATAATCATCTGTTTACATCTCCAAGAAATTTTTCAACAGCTGCGCGCCAGCAGCACCGGAACGCTCCGGGTGGAACTGCACGCCGAAGAAGTTATCTTTCTGTACCGCTGCGGTAAACGCTGTCCCGTAGTCACACTGCGCAATGGTGAATTCATTCACCGGCATGGCGTAGCCGTGTACAAAGTAGAAGTAGGCGCCGTCGTCGATGCCGCGAAATAGATGATTACCCGCCTGCGAAGCGATCTGGTTCCAGCCCATATGCGGCAGCGGCAGGCCGAGATCCTGCATACGCTCAACCGGGTGTTCAATAATATTCAGCGTGGGGATGCCGCTGCTCTCGTCGCTCTGAGAGCCGAACAGCTGCATGCCGAGGCAGATACCCAGCACTGGCTGGGTACAGGCTTTGATCAGCTCAATCAGCTCGCGCTCGCGCAGCTGGTCCATCGCCGCCTGCGCGGTGCCGACACCCGGCAAAAACAGCTTGTCGGCATTAAGGACGATATCGGCTTCCTTGCTGACCTGCGGCTGATAGCCAAGGCGCTGCACGGCCCATTTCACGGAAGAGAGGTTGGCGCAGCCGGTATCGAGGATCACCACATCCATTACAATACTCCTTTCGAGCTTGGCAGGGTGTTGCCTTCCACGCGGATCGCTTGGCGCAGCGTGCGGCCAAAGGCTTTAAACAGGCTTTCGACGCGGTGATGGTCGTTTTTGCCTTTAGTACGCAAGTGCAGGGTGCTGGCCATGGTGTAAGAGAGCGAGCTGAAAAAGTGCTCGACCAGCTCGGTGCTCAGGTCCCCCACGCGCTGATAGCTGAATTCAGCTTTATATTCGAGGTGCGGGCGGCCGGAGATATCCAGCGCGCAGCGCGCTAGGCATTCATCCATTGGCAGTACAAAGCCGAAACGGCCAATGCCGCGTTTATCGCCCAGCGCTTTCAGCAGCGCTTCGCCCAGCGCCAGACCGCTATCTTCCACGGTGTGATGATCGTCAATGTACAGGTCGCCCTTCACATCAATGTTCATGCGGAAGCCGCCGTGGGTGGAGATCTGGTCGAGCATATGATCGAAGAAGCCGACGCCGGTGTTGATTTTGCTCTCGCCTTCGCGGTCCAGCCACACTTCAACCTTAATCTTCGTCTCTTTGGTGTTGCGCTGCACCAGCGCATAGCGGTCGCGTTTTGTTAGCTGCTGTTCGATAGCGTTCCAGTTAAGCCCCTTACCGTACAGCAGACCGGTAATGCCCATATTCTGCGCCAGATGCACGTCGGTAGCGCGGTCACCAATTACATAGCTGTTGGCGGTATCAATTGCACCTTCGGCTAGCCAAGCTTCCACCATTTTGGTTTTCGGTTTGCGGCAGTCGCAGTTATCTTCCGGCAGGTGCGGGCAGATCAAAATATCGTCGAACTTCACGCCCTGGGAACTGAGGATCTGCATCATCTGGTTATGTGGGCCGTCGAAATCCGCCTGCGGGAAGCTGCGGGTGCCCAGACCATCCTGATTGGTGATCATCACCAGCTGATAGCCCGCTTTTTGCAACGACAGCAGGGCCGGGATTACGTCCGGCTCGAAGGCCAGTTTGTCCATGCGGTCGACCTGATAACCTTCCGGCGGCTCAGAAATAAGGGTGCCATCGCGATCGATAAATAGGACTTTCTGACTCATGCTTGCTCCTGAAAAACGGGTCAACCGGGTAATGATTTCAATGCGGCAACGGCGCGCTGGCACTCTTCACGGGTGCCGATGGAGATGCGTAGGCAGCCGGCTAGGCCGGGCTGCTTATTCTGGTCACGCAGAATAATGCCCTGGTCCCACAGCATTTTAAAGACCTGACTGGAAGCGGTAAAGCGCGCCAGAATATAGTTGGTGTCGCTCTCATACACCTGCTCAACGCAGTTTAGGCTGCGCAGGTCGGCAATCAGCTGCTCGCGGGTGGCGACTAGCTCGGCAACGTGCTGGCGCATCAAGGCGATCCCCTGCTCGCTCAGCGCCTGGTCGGCGATATCCGCCACCGGAGTAGAGAGCGGATAAGGCGCGATCACCTTCATCAACAGCGCAATCACCTCTGTGCTGGCTAGGGTAAAACCGCAGCGCAGCCCGGCGAGCGCGAAGGCTTTCGATAGCGTGCGCAAGATTACCAAGTGCGGATAATCCTTCAGCCAGCCAGCGAGTGACGCCTGCGGGCAGAACTCAATATAGGCCTCATCCGCCACTACCAGCGCTTTGCCCCGGGTCATCTCCAGCAGCTGACGCAGGTCGTCCGGGTTGATGAGGTTACCGGTCGGGTTGTTGGGGCTGCAAACGTACACTAGCTTCACGCCGTCCAGCTGTTCGGCAATCGCTGGCAGGTTCAACTGCCAATCTTCCCGCACTTCCACCGTGCGATATTCAATGCCGATGGTTTCAGCGCTGACGCTGTACATACCGTAGGTCGGCGGGCAGAATAGTACCGCGTCTCGGCTCGGCTCGCAGAAGGCGCGCATCAGCAGTTCGATGCCTTCATCTGCGCCACGGCTGACCAGCACCTGCTCAGGCGTCAGCCCGGCATAAGCGGTGTAACGTTCAATCACCAACTTAGGCTGACATTCCGGGTAGCGGTTCAGCGTCTGCTGGCTGAGCTCAAACGGCACTGCCAACGGATATTCATTGGCGTTCAGCCACACGTCGCCCTTACCACCGAGGCGGCGCGCAGACTGGTAAGGGGTGAGGGCGCGTACGTTGGCGCGGGCTAGGTCCTGAATTGTGCTGCTCATGGCTTCTCCTTCAGTGCGGCCACGCGCAGGGTGACGGCGTTTTTGTGGGCGGTTAACTGTTCGGCCGCGGCCAGCGTCTCAATAGTGGCGGCCAGCCCCATAAAGCCGGCAGGCGTCAGCTCCTGTACGGTCATGCGCTTCTGGAAATCAGCCAAACCAAGGCTTGAGCAGGTAGCGGTGTAACCATAGGTCGGCAGCACGTGGTTGGTGCCGGAGGCGTAGTCGCCTGCAGATTCCGGTGACCAGTCACCAATAAATACCGAACCGGCGCTGGTAATGCTGTCGACCAAGTCCCGTGCGCGACGCGTCTGAATAATCAGGTGCTCCGGCCCGTAGCTGTTGCTGATCTCGACGCACTGCTCCAGATCGCGTGCCACAATCAGGCGGCTGCTCTCCAGCGCCTTAGCCGCGGTGGCGGCGCGTGGCAGTTCGGTCAGCTGGCGTTCGACGGCCTGAGCTACCGCTTCTGCCATCGGGAACGAAGGGGTCAGCAGGATAACCTGGGAGTCCGGGCCGTGCTCTGCCTGTGACAGCAGGTCGGAAGCGACGAAGTCCGGCGTGGCACCCTCATCGGCAATCACCAGCACTTCGGAAGGCCCTGCCGGCATATCAATCGCCGCACCGTCTAGGCGCTGACTCACCTGGCGCTTGGCTTCGGTCACATAAGCGTTTCCCGGGCCAAAGATCTTGTCGACCTTCGGTACCGATTTCGTGCCGAGGGCGAGGGCGGCAATCGCCTGCACCCCGCCAACCTGAAACACTTCCTGCACGCCGCACAGCTTAGCGGCATAAAGAATTTCATCGGCAATCGGTGGTCGCGAGCATAGCACCACGCGGCCACATTCGGCGATGCGTGCTGGGGTCGCCAGCATCAGCACTGTGGAGAACAGCGGGGCAGAACCGCCGGGAATATAGAGCCCGACAGAGGCGACCGGGCGCGTGATCTGCTGGCATCGAACGCCCGACTGAGTTTCGATATCGACCGCTGGCAGGATCTGCGCCACGTGAAATTTATCGATGTTGGCGACTGAGACGGCCATTGCCTGTTTGATCTCATCACCTAGGCGCGCGCAGGCATCGGCAATCTGCTGTTCGCTGACGCGCAAGTCATCAACCTGAGTTTTATCGAAGGTCGCGCTGTAGTAGCGCAGCGCATCGTCGCCCTCGGCTTTTACCTTATCGAGAATGCCACGCACGGTGGCAGTAATGCTTTCAGAGGCAGAGATCGCCGGGCGCATCAGCAGCGCCTGCTGTTCTTCTGCGCTGCACTGCTGCCAGCTAATGGGGGTCATCAGGGTCTCCATCGACATTACTCCATCATCTTCTCAATGGGCAGCACCAGAATCGAGCTGGCACCCAAAGCTTTGAGTTTCTCCATGGTTTCCCAGAACAGCGTTTCGCTGCTGACCATGTGCATCGCCACGCGGCTCTTATCACCCGCCAGCGGCAGTACGGTAGGGCGCTCGGCCCCCGGCAGCAGAGCAATGATGTCTTCCAGACGTTCGGTCGGCGCGTGCAGCATGATGTATTTCGATTCGCGCGCCTGGATCACGCCCTGAATACGCGTCATTAGCTTGTCGATCAGCTTCTGCTTGGCAGCCGGCATTTCGCCATCGCGCTGGATCAGGCAGGCCTTCGAGCGGTAAATGACTTCCACTTCGCGCAGGCCGTTGGCTTCTAGCGTGGCGCCGGTTGAGACTAAGTCACAGATGGCATCGGCCAGACCGGCGCGCGGAGCCACTTCAACAGAACCGTTCAGCAGGCAGGATTTGAAGCTGACGCCCTGCTCGTCGAGATACTTTTTCAGCAGGTGCGGGTAAGAGGTGGCAATGCGCGAGTTTTGTAAACACTGTGGGGCGGTATATTCGTCATCAACCGACATTGCCAGCGACAGGCGGCAGCCGCCGAAGTCGAGACGGCGCAGGGTGAAATAGCGCGGATCTTCGCCCTGAGCGCGACGGGTCAGCAGCTCTTCTTCCAGCACGTTTTCGCCAATAATGCCGAGGTCGACCACGCCGTCCATCACTAAACCCGGGATATCGTCATCGCGCACGCGCAGAATATCGATCGGCATATTCTCGGCGAACGCGATCAGGCGCTGCTGCAGATTAATTTTGATGCCGCAGCGCGCGAGCAATTCGCGTGATTCATCGCTTAAACGGCCTGATTTCTGCATAGCTATACGTAAACGGGTGTTATCTAACATCGGGGATAATCTCTTTTCCTGTCTGCTTAAGTTCACTATGTCAGCGGATCAATTCCACCGGGCGAAAAAAAAGGCCCCCGGAATACGATCTTCTGGGGGCTGATTTTGCGTTCTGCATCACTGGAAGATCCTGATCGTCTTCCAGCACACGTAGCCTGAAAGGCTAGTCAGGGTGATGATGGTGATTGAACTGAACGTATGTCATAAAATTCTCTTGGATGAATGCATATTCATACCGTGATGAATAAACTAACCAGAATAGGCGCGTGGCGCAACTCTTTTTTGTCAATATTGAAAGATTTTCTTATCAACGGGCAGTTGTCACTGACTTCTGGCTGGCGTAGCCTGAAACTCTGACGGTGTAAGTTCACAGGAGTAGATAGATGAAAAAAGTTGCGATAGTCGGGCTGGGGTGGTTGGGCATGCCGCTGGCCATGTCGCTGACGGCGGCAGGCTATCAGGTAACCGGCAGCAAAACCACGCAGGACGGGGTGGAGGTGGCCCGGATGAGCGGTATCGACAGCTACCTGCTAAAATTGACGCGGGAGCTAATCTGCGAGTTTGAGGATCTGGAGTCACTGCTCAGCCATGTAGACGCGCTGGTGATCACGCTATCAGCCAGCCGTACCGCTTCCGGCTTGGAGAGTTATCAGTTGGCGGTGCAGCAGCTGGTCGACAGCGCGCTGGCATATGGCGTACCGCGCATTATTTTTACCAGCTCCACTTCTGTGTACGGCGACAGCATCGGCATGACCAAAGAGAGTTCGCCGCTTGAGCCGGTGAGTATCGCCGGGCGTACCCTGCGGGATCTGGAGAGCTGGCTGCATCAGCTGCCTAATACCTCGGTGGATATCTTGCGCCTTGCCGGGCTGGTGGGGCCTAACCGCCATCCGGGGCGTTTCCTCGCCGGAAAAACGGGGCTGACGAACGGGGCACAAGGCGTTAACTTGGTGCATCTGGACGATGTGATCGAGACGATTACGCTGCTGCTGCAAACGCCGAAGGGCGGGCATATTTACAATCTCAGCGCAGCACAGCACCCGGCGCGCGCGCAGTTTTATACGCAGGTGGCACGCCAGCTGGGGCTGCAGGCCCCGACCTTCCTCGCGGATGACAGCGGTAACACTGGCAAGCTTATCGACGGCAGTAAAATTTGCCGTGAGCTGGGCTTCGAGTACCGTTACCCCGATCCGAACAAAATGCCGTTAGCATAAAATAACGGGCTTACCGAAAAGAGGGGCAGCCCCCTGATGAATTCCCAGAAAACAAGACAGGCATAGCGTAATGTGATCTAATTGATTGCGCTAACAATCTCAAGGAAATCACCGCTATGCCTGCCCGTGTATTATGCCAAAAATTCTTTAAAAATGTACTGGAGCCTCTGCATCTTTACCGCCAGAAATCACTGATTGATGCAACCAGTGCTGTCATAAATGGTGCCTCTCTCACTCTTACCAGTATCGGACGTCATTTGACAGGAACAGCATCCGTTAAA
>OFEI01000064.1_pt1 | contig 15655 bp, 10 predicted proteins | sample 1521041 | NCBI WGS metagenome assembly OFEI01 (sample SAMN05335687, study PRJEB24111) | insect metagenome | biome: ENVO:00009004; isolation source: gut from larvae fed green and black olives | host: Bactrocera oleae | place: Israel | collected 2011-11
ACAACTAACTTCGCCGCTTCGAGCTTAAATTCCGGCGTGAAATGTTTAGCCATTGGGTCACCTGTGGTGTTGGGAAGGTGAGAATATCACCTTCCGATCAGGTGGCCAGTATCAGTGTGCCACTACAGTTTCGACTGGGAATGGGCCTAAGACAAATCCCTAATCAATTGCATTCGTTACTTGACTGAGAAGTAAAATTAAAGTCTTCTATTTACCGACGCTGCTCAATATCACACATTTTAATGAATCTGGTAACAAGTGATGTGAGATTTGCTAAAGTAGTTCCTGAGCTTATTAGTGGTTCACTCAATACCAAATCTGCGCTCCTGACGATTTCTATCAGAACAGCGCAGGTTTCCAGTTTCCCTGGTGTTGGCGCAGTATTCGCGCACCCCGGCCTTGGTCGGGGTCATTTTTTTAGCATCCGTAACCCATTGACGTAGTACTTCAACGTCATTGCGCCATTCCTGTTTCAGCTCATCAATCCATTCCTGCACGTTATCCCTCCATGCTGGCAGTTCCGGGCTTTGAATCTGTTTGGCAACCTGTTGCAAATGCGTGAGACCGACCGAGCCTGCAGCCCCTTTGATCTTGTGACCCTCTTCCGCAATCCCTTTTTGATCGCGCGCCATCATGTTGGAATCCAGCACGTCCAGATAACCCGGCATCATCTGCTCAAACATTTCCAGACTCTGATAGATCAACTTCGGCCCGATCAGTTCGATATATTGCTCAAGCATTGGCACATCCAGCAGCGCCAGCTGTTTTTCATCCATGTTGATCTCCGGTAAGGTTGGCAGTTCGACTTCCTGATAATCCCAGCATTTTTTGATCATCGCCGTCAGCGCAGGCACCACCAGCGGTTTGCTCAGCACATCATCTATGCCGGCATCCAGGTATTCACGTTTGTCCTTGAGCACGTTGGCGGTCAGCGCCACCAGCGGCGGCAGCTGCTCACCCGAGTGGCGCCGATGAATAGCACGCGCCACGTCCAGCCCGGTCATGTCCGGCAACTGGATATCCAGCAGCACTAGGTCAAATTCATCCGGGTCGAACATATCCAGCGCCGCCTGGCCGGTCATCGCCACTTCCACGCTGTTGCCGAGCTTCTCTAGCACCAAACGCGCCACGACAACGTTCAGCTCAATATCTTCCACCAGCAGCACATGCAGTGCTGGCAATGGCAGCTCGCCTTCCGACTGCTCATCCTCTACCTCTTCCGCAATACGCGGCGCGTTCAGCGTCAGGGTAAAGCAGGAGCCTTGGCCCGGGGCACTGCGCACGCTGATATCCCCGCCCATGCTTTGCGCTAGGCGGCGGGATACTGACAGCCCGATCCCAGTTCCGGTCGCCGGTTTGCCGCCGCGCTGATCCTTCACTTGGTAGTACATGGCGAAGATTTTATCCTGCTCGTCCTGCGGGATGCCCATGCCGGAGTCTTCAACCTCAAAGCGCAGGCAGTCATCCTGAAGGTAGCCAACGCGCACCACAATTTCGCCCTGCTGGGTAAATTTCACCGCGTTGCCGATCAGGTTCCACAGGATCTGACGCAGGCGCGTGCCGTCGGCGATAATTCTGTGCGGCAGCGGCAGGTCCGGTGCTAGTACAAACTTCAGCCCTTTCGGTTCCGCCAGCAGGCCGGAAAGGTTTTCCAGATCGGCTAGGAAGTCGGTGAAGTCGATCAGCTGGTTATCCAGCTGCACTTTGCGCCGCCCGATTTTGTCCATTTCAATCACGTCGTTGAAAATATTCCCGAGGGTGATCGCCGAAACGTGAATGGTTTTGAGGTATTTCAGCTGTTCCTGATTGAGATCGGTATCCAGCAGGATGCGGCTCAAACCGACAATGCCGTTAAGCGGCGTACGCAGCTCGTGGCTGATCGTAGAGATAAAAGTGGTCTTTTCCCTGCTGGCGTTCTCTAACGCGTCCTGATAGCGCTTACGCTCGGTTATATCGCGTCCGAAGCCCATCAGCCCACTGCGTTTGCCCACGCGGTCATAATAGGGTACTTTGCGGATTTCAAAACAGGCCTTGCGCCCGTTGGGATACTGCAACCACTGCTCATAAGTCAGGGAGACGTTGTAGCGAAACACTTTTTTGTCCGTTTCCAGCACTTTGGTGGCGGCATCGTCGTCATACACCTCTTTAGGTGACAGGCCGATTAACTGCTTCTCACTTTTGCCGGTCAGCAGCTCCATCGCCCGGTTACAACCGGAAAACTGCTGGTCGCTGTTGCGGTAGAAAACAAGGTCGGGAGAGGCGTCAAGGAACGAGCGCAGGAATGAGGATTGCTGTTCCAGCTCGATCTGCGCCTCTTCACGCCGCGCCATCTCCTCTTTCAGCCTGGTCATCACCTGCAGGCGCGCCTCTTCGGCTTTGATACGATCAGCAATCTCCTGATTTAGCTGGGTGATATTGCCCTGCATCTGCTGGTTCAGCTCAAGGTCGCGGTTACGCATCTCCTCCAGCTTATCCACCAGCCGTGACAGGTGCTGGCGCGACTCCTCCAGCTGTTCCACCACGACCGAGAGGAAATAGACCGCCCACGGGGTGATCAGCAGGCCGAAAAACACCGATCGCACCATGTCAATGCTTTCCACATGGCCGCGCAGCACCATGGTGACGGCCATCTGCACAATCATCGCCAGCACCACCAGCGCAGACGCCAGCAGCAATGAGAAACGCACCAGCCCCAGCTTAACCATCAAATCAACGTAATACTGTGCTAATAAACGAATTTGTTTCATAAAGAATCCCTTCCGCCTGATAGCCGCAATCATACCGGAATTGGACAAAAGACCAACGCACGATTGACCGCAGGACGCTGCCAGCGGTTGCACGGTAATAGTGCAGCACCATCCACAGGCGGCAGCCGCTTATGGCGGGATTATCGTCGCCGGCAGGCTAACGGGTGCGGATCGATGCTATTCCGCGCTAGGCCCGCATTTTGCCTAGATAAAAAAATTACGCCTCAGCATATTGACTAAATTTCATAACTGCATAATTTTCCGGGCTGCTGCCAGTTCGCAGCGCCATTTTTAGATGATGTTTTTCTTAGCGATGATGGAAATCACTCGCCTTTTTTTAGCTCATCCAAACGAATAACTATTCATATTTAATGAAATATTAATCACACTGCATAATCAATTTTACTAATGACACCCCCTGTTTTATTCAAATAACCACACTAACTAAAAACAGTGCGTTCCTGCGGTTATACCAATTTTTTACAGCACATTCTGCTGCCATTATCTCCGGCACCAGCATGGTGCAGAGATTCGGTACCTGCCCTATAGTGAGTCAGTTCACACTTCTCCCTCTGCTAACTCCCCTTGAATAGGGTTAAAAATATATTGATATATATATATCAATAATATAACTCACTCAAAGTGTCAAAAAGTATAAGTAAGAACGCTATTTGACCTGAGTACGCTTTACCGATAAGTTGGAAATCCGCTGGAAGATTTCTTCAGGGGTCAGCGTCTTGGCATATCTAAGCAGCAATCAGACTCCCTTGTGATGCAAGTTATCTCCACCCAGAGACCCGGAATTAAAGTGAGCGGTCCCCTTCAAGGATGTTTTAGACAATATCTGGCGAGGGATGCCCGGATTCACGGTGTCCGTAACAAACAGCGGCAAGAATATTATACAGAGCCTAGAGAGATGCCGAGCGCCCTCTGTGCCTGAAGAATAGTGGTAATGTCAAAGCAGTTAAGGAGGCCCCCGATGTCCAACTCAAAACCTTATCCTTATGGACTGTACGATCCATCAAAAGATAGTGACAGCTGTGGTGTGGGTTTCATTACTCGTAAGGATGGCGAGCAAACTCATGAGGTTCTGCAAATGGCGCACAGCGCACTCTGCACAGTACCTCACCGTGGGGGCATGTCTGCTGAAGGCGTCGGTGACGGCGCCGGAGTTAACGTTGACCTCTCTCTGCACTTCTTCCGCAAAGTCACCGGGCTGCCGTTAGAAGCCGGGTGCTTTGGCGTGGGTAACTTCTTCGTACCGAAAGATGCTGCGCTGCGTGGCAACGCCGAGCGTCTGGTAGAAGAGACACTGGCCACTTATGATCTTGCCATTACTATTAAGCGTGACCTGCCGCTGGATACCAGCGTGCTGCGCCCGGCGGCGATCCCGTTCCAGTGGCCTATCGTGCAGTGGGTGTTTACTGCCCCAGCCGATATAACTAACCAGATTGACTTCGAAAAGCACATCTATCGCGCACTACTGGACATCGAAGCACGCGCCTTTACCGAAAGCGAATTTGGCGGTCTGTATCCGCTGTCGCTCTCCTCGCGCACTCAGGTATTTAAAGCACGCCTGAACTCAAACGAAGTGATCCCCTATTTCCAAGATCTGGCCGATGCTGACCATCAAGTGCGCGGTCTGTTCTTCCATACCCGTTTCTCGACTAATACCGACCCGCATACCACCATGGCGCAGCCGTTCCGCCTGATGGCGCACAACGGCGAGCTGAACACTGACCGTAAAAACCGCATTGCAGAGTCGGCGCTGGCGCTGGCTCGTGGCAAGAAGATTGTGCGACCAAAAGGCCAGTCTGACAGCTCACGCCTTGACCAGAGCATTCACAGCCGCCTGATGGAAGATAACCTCGACCTGATCACCGCCGTGATCTCGATGATGCCGCCAGCGTGGGAAAACGACCCTTCGCTGTCTGCGGAAGTGCGCGCAATGCTGGAATACTTCTCCCTGTATGAAGAGAAGAATGACGGCCCGGCAGCGCTGATCTTCGGCAACGGTGAAGTGATTGGTGCCCGTCTGGACCGCTTGGGCCTGCGCCCGCTGCGTTCCGTCGAAACCGCCGAGTACATCGGTGCCATGTCCGAAGCCGGTCAGATTGCCTTCCCACCGGAGAGCGTGCTGCGCCGTGGTCGTATCGAAGCGGGCGGGATGCTGTATTACGATCACCGCGAAAAGCGCAGCTACACCACGCTCGAAGCGCTGGAGAAACTGGCAGCGGTAGAGGATTACCCGGCGCTGCTGGCACAGTCGCGCGTTACGCTGGATGAGCTGCCGGTGATCCCGGCGGAGCAACAAGGCTCCCCACTGCGTTATAGCGGCGACCTCAAAACCTATCAGCGTTTTGTGGCGTACTACTACAACCAAGAAAGCTTCAAGTTCATGATGGACCCGATGCTCACCACCGGCGCAGAGAAAATCTCAGCGATGGGCTACGGCAACGCCATCAATGCCCTGTCCGACCACGAAGGCGGCATGGCCCACTACTTCTCCCAGCGCTTTGCGCAGGTGACTAACCCGCCGCTCGACTCCATTCGTGAAGCCGACGGCATGACGCTGCGCGTGGCGCTGGGTGCTAAACCGCACCTCGGCCGCAGCAAAGGCAAGCAGATTGTGGTGCCAAGCCCGATCCTGACCCACCTGGATATGCTGCAGCTGCGTGAGCAGACCGTTGCCCCGTACAAACGCTTTGAGATGCTCTACACCCCGGTGATTGGCGTCGATCCGCTGAATCGTGCCGCCAACGCGGACGCGCTGGAAAAAACCATCGACGATTTAGCGCAGGAAGTGGTCGATTTCGCCCACGAACAGGGCGGCATCGCGGTGATCACTGACCGCCACATCTCCTCAACCCGCGCCAGCATTCCAATGCTGCTGATGGTTTCCGCCATTAACCAACGACTAGTGCAGGAAGGTCTGCGTCTCGACGTCTCGCTGGTGGTGGAGAGCGGTCAAAGCATTTCGTCACACCATATCGCGGCCACCCTCGGCTTCGGCGCTTCAGCGGTCTATCCGCTCGGCGTGCAGATGCGGGCGGAAGAGAAGTACGGTGAAGGCGAAGGCGGCAACAAAGCCTTTAAACGTTATGCCAAAGCCGCAGAAAAAGCGCTGATGAAAACCATGGGCAAAGTCGGCCTGTGTACCGTTGAAAGCTACAGCTGCGGTGAGTTCTTCGAGCCGAACTTCCTCGACACCGAAGATCGCGTGCTGAAGAAATACTTCCCGAACATCAAGACCCCAGTCGGCGGCGCAGGCTTCGCCAGCATCGCGCAGATGGCGGTGGACTGGCATCAGAGCGCGCTGCGAATTCAGGGCGAAAACGAAGTGCCGCTGCTTGGCCTGTTTAAAGAGCGCGCGGAAGGGGCCGGTCACTCTTACGGCTCCATCGCCGTGCGTACCTTCATCGATATGACCGAGCAGCCGATCCGTTTCTCCGACAAGCCGCGTGAGGAGGATAACTTTATCCGCCTGATGACGCTGGCTAAGCTGGATAACGCTTTCGACATCAAAGCCAAATCCTTTAAGGACAGCAGCTTCGAACGCATCCCGAACGAGGTGATTGATAACTTTGCTATCACCCTGGACTACCGTCAGTTCTCCAGCCTGATGCAGGAAGAGCGTAAACTCCGTCCTGCGGCGCTGCGTGACATTCTCGCCTTCCCGGCGGATCTGACCCACGTCGACAGCGAAGCCGAATTTACCCGCAAGCTGGGCCGTTACTCGCTGGTCAACAATGTCTTTGCGGTGCGCGGCATGGTGTGCCAGGCGGTCGAAAACCGTGAAGGCCAGTTCACGCTGCGCCTGACCGATGCCATCGTCGGTCTAAAAAGCGAGCACGATCGACTGACCACCCTGTCCGGCGTGTTGAAAAAACGCTTCGGTGATGCAATTGGGCACAGCGAAATCAGCGCAAACACGCTGCACATCAGCGCCAACGGCAAAGCGGCTGACTACCTGTCGCGCATCTTCACCATCTCTGCGGTGCTGCCGCTGAGCGAAGTGCAGCCTGCGCATGAAATTACCCGTACCTTTGCCTCCGGTGCGATGAGCCACGGCGCGCTGGTTGCTCCGGCGCACGAAGCGGTGGCGCACGGCACCAACATGGTTGGCGGCATGAGCAACTGTGGTGAGGGCGGCGAGCACTACTCGCGCCACGGCACCATTCGCGCTTCACGCATCAAGCAGCTCGCTTCCGGCCGCTTTGGCGTCTGGGCAGCCTATCTAGCGGACCCGATGCTGGAAGAGCTGGAGATCAAAATCGGTCAGGGTGCAAAACCGGGCGAAGGCGGTCAGTTACCGGCGGCGAAAGTCACCGTTGAGATCGCCGCAGCGCGCGGAGGCACACCGGGCGTTGAGCTGGTTTCACCACCGCCGCACCACGACACCTACTCCATCGAGGATCTGGCACAGCTGATCCACGACTGTAAAGCGGCGCGCGTGCGCGTGATCGTGAAGCTGGTGTCGTCTGAAGGTATCGGCACCATCGCGGTTGGCGTGGCGAAAGCCGGTGCCGATGTGATTAACGTCTCGGGTAACACCGGCGGCACCGGTGCGGCTTCCGTCACCAGCCTGAAATACACTGGCCGCGTGGCGGAGATCGGCATCGCCGAAGTTCACCAAGCGCTGTGTGCTAACGGCCTGCGCGAAAAAGTGCTGCTCCGCTGCTCCGGCGCTCAGCAGACCGGTAGCGACGTGGTGAAATCCGCGCTGCTAGGCGGCGATAGCTTCGAGTTCGGCACCACCGCGCTGATGATGCTGAAGTGCGTCATGGCGAAAAACTGTAACGTGAAATGCCCGGCCGGATTAACCACCAATGCCGAAGCGTTTGACGGCGATCCGCGCCAGCTGGCACAGTACTTCATCAACGTCGCGCACGAAGTGCGTGAGATGCTGGCGCGCCTCGGCCTGCGCTCTCTGCGTGAAGCGCGTGGACGTTCTGACCTGCTGCACCTGATGGTTCACCCGCTGGAAGTCGGCAAGCTGGATCTACGCGCCATGTTAACCGTGGTGCCGGAGCTAAAAATTACCCGCCCGGTCTATCTGGAAAAAGATTTCGAGCTGGACGATGGCTGGGTCGACTTGGTGAAAGATCAGCTGGTCACTCAGGGATTGACTGCTATCGCCCTTGGCGATGGCATCACCCTGAACAACCGAAATAAGAGCATCGGCGGCCAGCTGGCGATTGATATCGAACGCCTGCTGAACCATCAGCTGGACGCGGAGCAGCTGAGCGCTATTCCGGCAGCCCTGCTGGACGATCGCGGTCGCCGTTATCTGGCACCGGGTACCGTCACCATCGCCACGTCCGGCTCTGCCGGTCAGTCTTACGGCGTGTTCTGTAACGACGGCATGCGCCTTGAGCACTATGGCACCTGTAACGACGGCGTCGGCAAGGGCCAGTGCGGCGGCGAGATCATGGTGATGTCGCCTAGCGGCGGCTCGCAGGATGCCGAAGGCAACGTGCTGGTCGGTAACTTCGCGCTGTTCGGCGCCACCGGCGGGCGTCTGTTTGCTCAGGGCCAGGCGGGTGACCGCTTCGCCGTGCGTAACTCCGGTGCCACGGCGGTCGTCGAAGGTGTCGGTGATTTCTGCTGCGAATATATGACCAACGGCGCGGTGCTCAACCTCGGCACTTACGGTACCGGCTTCGGCAACGGCATGAGCGGCGGCTTCGCCTATCAGTATGACCCGTACGGCACGTTGGCGGGTTCCGTAGCGGCTAACTCGGTGATGCTCGGTTCGATTACCGACGACAACGAGATGGCGCGTGTACACAAAGACGCGGTGCTGACGATGCTAAACTGGCATCTGGACGCGACCCACTCGCCGCATGCGCAGTGGCTGCTGGATCATTGGGAAAGCGAGAGCCAGCATTTCGTCTACGTGATGCCGCGCTCCCTGCTGCTCTACCAAGACGGCACTGAGATCCTGAAAGCCAAGATCCGCAAGGATCTGCTGGATGAGTTATCTACCGCGCTGGCCGCTCACCAAGTGGCGAAGTTTAAAGCCGCATGGCGGGATGGCAAGGCGATCGCAAACGGTGCGGTTCCGGGCTACGGCGCGACCGACACCCCTGAGATGTTGGTGCTGCTGAACAACTACACCGTGCTGAGTTCGGCACAGCAGCTGGCGCTCTCCCGCCTGCCGAAAGGCACGCTGGTGCAGGATCCAGCCGTTGAAAAAGCGGTGCGCAACTTGCTGATGACGGAAGATCTCACCCTGATCAGTAAGCTGCAGCGCCACGGTCGTGCGGCTATTGAAAGCTACAGTGACGAAGAGCTTTCCTACCTGATTGGCGCCAAGCGTATGTCAGATTATAAAGCCGCCCTGACGCAGCGTAATATCCGCTCCATGGACAGCTTAGCAACCTACGGCTGGATCCTGTATCAGGATACCTGTAACCGGGAAGTGCTGGGGCGTCTGCCTGACTTTGAAAAGCTGTTTGCACGCGCTGCGCTGCCAGAACTGGCGGCAGCGGTTGGCAAATTAGCCTGATAACACAGTTTATAGAGAACGGGATTGAGTACATAGCTAATGAAGATTCCTTATATTCCTGAAGATGCGCCATTCAATGGCGAACAGAAATTTTGGCTGGCGGGCTTTCTTGCTGGGTTACATTCACGCCTGCTAGTGCTAGAAAACCAGCCGCAAGCGGCAAGCGGGGTAGCGTCGGCTGCCAACACCCAGCTGCACATCCTGTTTGGTTCGCAGACCGGTAATGCTGAAGCCTTAGCGCAGAGCGCGGCGAAAACCGCCCGCGCCAAAGGTCTGGTGCCCGTGGTTCAGGGGCTGGGCGAAGTGGATATCGAAGTGTTCGCCACCATGCGTCACGTACTGGTGATCACCTCCACCTACGGTGAAGGCGAGATGCCGGACAATGCCCAGCTGTTCTGGCAGGCGATTTCTACCAGCACCGCGCCGCGTCTTGAGCAGATGCACTTTGCGGTTCTGGCTATCGGTGATACCGGCTACAACGGCTTCTGCCAGGCGGGTAAATTTATTGATATGCGCCTAGAGCAGCTGGGCGCGAAACGCGTTTACAACCGTATTGACTGCGATATCGACTTTGAAGAGCCGTCCAACGAGTGGATCGCCGCTTCCATGCCTCAGTTTGCCGCCAGCGCGGGCAGCAGCGGCACAGTGCTGGAAAGCGCGCCGGAAGCGCCAGTCATTCCGGGCAGCAACAAGAACAACCCGTATCCGGCAGCGCTGGCGACCAACAAGCGTCTGTCCAGTGAAAACTCCGGTAAGGACATCCGTCACTTCGAGTTTGACCTGACCGACAGCGGCCTGAAGTACGAAGCGGGCGATGCACTGGGGGTGATCCCGGTGAACGAACCGTCGTTGGTTAACCTGCTGCTGACGCAGCTAAAATCCGATTACGATACGCCGGTCCCTGGCTTCGAACGTAGCCTAGGTGACCTGCTGACCTATCAGTTCGAGATTTCCGAGCCTTCGCGCAAGCTGATCGAGTGGGTAGGCCAAAACACCACCAACCAGGAGCTGCGCCACGTCCTGCAGCACGATGACAAAGATGCGCTTGGCGTGTGGCTGTGGGGCAAAGATACCCTCGACTTGCTGCAGCTCGATGTTACCCGTGCGCTGAGCATTCCTGAGTTTGTTGTCCTGCTTCGCCCGTTACAGCACCGCGCTTACTCCATCTCCTCCAGCCAGAAGGCGCACCCGAATCAGGTGCACCTGACGATTGATTCCGTGCGCTATCACCGCGCCGGACGCGCGCGCAGCGGCGTGTGCTCGACCTACCTGGCCGAGCGCGTGAAGCGTGGTGAGAAGCCGGCGATCTTTATTTCGCCAAATAAAGCGTTCCGCGTGCCGTCCAATGGCGATGCGCCGCTGATCATGATTGGCCCAGGCACCGGTATCGCGCCGTTCCGCGCCTTCCTCCAGGAGCGTGATACGGTGGGCGCCAAAGGCAAAAACTGGCTGTTCTTCGGTAACCAACATCAGGAACATGACTACATCTATCAGGACGAGCTGAACAGCTGGAAAGAGAAAGGTCTGCTGACCCGCCTTGATCTGGCGTTCTCCCGCGATCAGGCTGAGAAAATTTACGTGCAGACCCGCATGCTGGAACAGGGCGCAGAGCTGTTTACGTGGCTGGAAGACGGTGCGTACTTCTACGTTTGTGGCGATGCATCACGCATGGCAAAAGACGTCGATAAGGCGCTGTACCAGGTGATTACTCAGTTTGGTAGCATGTCTGCGGAGCGTGCAGCCGATTACGTTGACCAGCTGAAGAAAGAGAAGCGTTACCTGCGCGACGTGTATTAAGAATTGGCAGTATAAAAAAACGGGCCATACGGCCCGTTTTTTATTTCACGACGCGTAACGCCGGACGACCACCGTGCGGCGGCTCGTCGTCGGGACCGTTATCGTCATCCTGATCGCTGTCGTCAGGACGATCGCCATCGATAACCGACATTACCGTTTCCGGTGCGCTATCCTGCGCATCAGAAGCCTCGTACTCGCCATACGCTGGCTCTGGCTCAAACATAGTTCCTGCACCGTTTTCACGCGCGTAAATTGCCAGCACCGCCATTAACGGCACGAAAACCTGACGTGGAACGCCGCCGAAACGCGCGCTGAAGCGCACTTCGTCATTGCCAAGCTCGAGGTTGCCCACGGCACGCGGCGCGATGTTCAGAACGATCTGACCATCACGGGCATATTCCAGGGGCACCATTACACCCGGAAAATTAATGTCTACGACCAGATGCGGCGTGAGATTATTGTCGAGCAACCACTCATAAAAAGCGCGCAGCAGGTAGGGACGACGTGCGGTAAGTTGAGACATTTCCATCGTAATCAGCCCCACGTTTGCAGGCGCATTTCACGTTCTGCTTCCGTCAGGGAAGCTAGGAAGGAATCACGCTCGAAGACACGCGTCATATAGCCTTTCAGCTCTTTTGAACCAGCACCAATCAGCTCAATGCCCATCTGCGGCAGACGCCATAGCAATGGGGCCAAGTAACAATCTACCAAGCTAAACTCTTCGCTCATAAAGAACGGCGTGCGGGCGAACAGTGGCGCGATAGCCAGTAGTTCTTCACGCAGCTGCTTACGCGCTGCTTCCGCTTCCTGCGCCGTGCCATTTTCAACCTTAAGCATCAGGCTATACCAATCCTGCTCAACGCGGTGCATCATCAGGCGGCTTTCACCACGCGCAACCGGATAAACTGGCATCAGCGGTGGATGCGGGAAACGTTCGTCTAAATACTCCATGATGATGCGCGATTCATAGAGTGTCAGCTCGCGATCAACAAGGGTGGGTACGGTACGGTACGGGTTGAGGTCGATCAGATCCTGCGGCAGGTTATCCGTTTCAACCTGCTCGATCTCGACACTAACACCCTTCTCAGCTAGGACAATACGTACCTGATGGCTGAAAATGTCAGTCGGACCAGAAAACAGCGTCATTACCGAACGTTTGTTGGCAGCGACAGCCATGTAAACCTCCAAGTTTATCGAGAAAATTACTGCGAATAGCTATCCACGCAGCGACTCATTATTGCCATCAGCCCGAAGTTTGACCAATCTTCCACTGCACTGGATACCAGCGTCATTTCCCGGCCAATGGGAACAAAGTCACGCATAGTTTACCAGATTTTAGCCAGCTTGTGGGGAGCGGAGTGTCGAATTGCGGGGAAAATGACAAAGACGTGCGTGTTTCGCGCTTTTTGTGCAGGCAAGAAATAAAAAACCCGGTGCCGGACACCAGGTTTCCCGATAATCGTTTCTGCGTGAGCAGAAAAAATTAACGTTTGGAGAACTGAGGACGACGACGCGCTTTACGCAGACCGACTTTCTTACGTTCAACTTTACGAGCATCACGAGTAACGAGGCCTGCTTTACGCAGTTCGCCACGCAGGGACTCGTCGTACTCCATCAGAGCGCGTGTGATACCGTGACGGATCGCACCAGCCTGACCAGAGATACCACCACCTTTAACAGTGATGTACAGATCAAATTTACCAACCATGTCCAGCAGTTCCAGCGGTTGACGAACTACCATGCGGGCAGTTTCACGACCGAAGTACTGTTCTAATGAACGCTGGTTGATAACGATGTTACCGCTACCCGGCTTAATAAACACGCGTGCGGAAGAGCTTTTGCGGCGACCAGTGCCGTAGTTTTGATTCTCAGCCATTGCCTGTAATCCCGATTAAATGTCAAGAACTTGCGGTTGCTGTGCCGCATGGTTGTGCTCGTTGCCCGCGTAAACTTTCAGTTTACGGTACATAGCACGACCCAGCGGCCCCTTTGGCAGCATGCCTTTAACCGCGATTTCAATCACGCGTTCAGGACGGCGAGTAATCATCTCTTCAAAGGTCGCTTGTTTGATACCACCGACGAAACCAGTGTGGTGGTAATACACTTTATCGGTACGCTTGTTACCCGTTACGGCAACTTTTTCTGCGTTCAGAACGATAATGTAATCACCAGTATCAACGTGCGGAGTATATTCCGCTTTGTGCTTACCGCGCAGGCGACAAGCCAATTCAGTCGCTAAACGACCTAAGGTTTTGCCTGTTGCGTCAACAAGATACCAGTCACGTTGGATTGATTCTGGCTTAGCTGTAAAAGTTTTCATCTAAAAACTTACCCAAATTAAGTTACACGTTGGTGAAATCCCAAACGCTTGAATAAACGGTTGGAGCTGACACGACCACCTTGACCAGTAAGCCCACCCCTTCGGATAAGAGTTACTGGAACACAAAGAGTTTTTGGGAAAGAAACCTTTGCTGTAACGCGGGGCCGCAAGATTATAGAAAAGTCGCCTTAAAAGATCGAACGTTTTCTGCAAAAAAGATCCTCATCCCGCCGCGCCCATTCAAATTTCAGGGCAAATGCGGCAGTCGCAGATACTCTTCACTCTGCATTTCCTGCAGACGGGATACGCAGCGTTGATACTCAAACTTCAGCCGCGTGCCCTGATAAATCTCGTAAAGTGATGTTTCCGCCGAGACCACCAGCCTGACGTGCCGCTCGTAGAACTCATCCACCAGCGCCAGAAATCGCCGTGCTTGGTCTTCGGTCTTGTAAATCATCACTGGCACATCATACAGCAATACGCTGTGAAAACGGCTAGAAAGTTCAATATAGTCGTTCTGGCTGCGCCCTTCCCCACACAGCACATTGAAACTCATCGCCACAACGCCCTCAGCCCCGCCCAACGTTGGCAGCTGACGGTGATTAATCTCCAGCGGTTCATGGGCTTCACGCGGTTTTCCCGCTAGCGCCAAGAACATCCGCTCCATCTCTTTGGCGGTCTCTTCACCGAGCGGCGTCATCCACAGATGCGCCGAGGTTAGCGTGCGCAGGCGGTAATCGATACCGGCATCAACGTTCATGATTTCGCAGTGCTTCTTGATCATCTCAATCGCGGGTAGAAAACGTGCGCGTTGCAAACCGTTACGATAGAGATCGTCCGGCGGGATATTTGAAGTGGCGACCAGCGTGATGCCACGACTGAACAGCGCTTCCATCAATGTGCCGAGCAGCATCGCATCGGCAATGTCTGACACGAAAAATTCGTCAAAGCAAAACAGGTCGGTTTCCGCCTTGAAGCGGTCGGCAACAATCTGCAGCGGATCGCTCTGCCCCTGCAGTTCTGTCAGCTCCTGATGCACGCGCAGCATAAAGCGATGAAAGTGCAGGCGCTGCTTACGCTCACCAAGAATCGACTGAAAAAACATATCCATCAGCCAAGTTTTGCCGCGCCCAACGCCGCCCCACATATACAGACCGCGAGACGGTGCCTGCGTCGTCGGTTCGCTTGTGCCCATCAGCTTGTTGAGCTTGCCAAACAGATCGCCGCTGGCGGCGGGCGCCGGAGGGCTAACACGGCTTAACGCCTGCCAGATACCGTCTAAACGGGTCATGGCGGTGCGCTGAACTTCATCGGGCTGATACTCGCTGTTTTCCAGCGCTTGCTGGTAGCGCACCAGCGTGGACATCGTTTGCATAATTGAGTCACTTTCTCTGAAAGAAATGCCTATGGCGGTCTTGACCGTCGAAAAAAAGTCGTTCTACACTAAGCGAAGCTGCCGCAACATTCCACTTCCAATACATTAGCGGTTATAGTAGCTGGTATCAGATGGAAAAGCCTTACGTAACAACAAAGACAATATGGGAGTCATTATGACTTGGGAATACGCGCTTATTGGGTTAGTAGTTGGGATTATTATTGGCGCGGTAGCAATGCGTTTTGGCAACAAAAAACTGCGCGAACAACGCAGTCTGCAGTACGAGCTGGAAAAGAGTAAAGCAGAGCTGGCGGATTATCGTAAAGAGCTGACTAACCATTTTGCCCACAGCGCCGAGCTGTTAGACAACATGGCACGCGACTACCGTCAGCTGTATCAGCATATGGCGAAAGGTTCTAATGACCTACTGCCAGACCTGCCGGGTGAAAAAAACCCGTTTGCTTATCAGCTGACTGAATCAGAAGCGGATAACGACCAAGTGCCGGTACAGATGCCGTGTGACTACCCGGACAGCGCCTATGGCCTACTGCGTGGTGACCGCGCTACCAAGTAATCATCTTCGTGGGGTGCCAGCCACTCCATGTTTCAAGCACCGTTCAATTCATTGCAAGACACATACAGCCTGTCATTTTAGCAATGGGCATTTTCCCTGCTAGCGAGAGTTTGCTTCCGATGAAAAACAAATTATTACTGTTAAGCACATTAGCATTGAGTGTCGGTGTCAGTATGGTCACAGTCCCCGCGGCTGTTGCTGTCGATACCGATCGAATTCTGACCCACCCTGCCAAAGTAAAACTGACCCACCCCCTTTGAATTACTCGAACGTTGTTGCTTTCGTTTTCTTCTGGATTTGACCGCTTTTCAGCTTATCCTTCAGTCGGTAG